>ODAJ012165466.1_pt1 | contig 30683 bp, 24 predicted proteins | sample 1539241 | NCBI WGS metagenome assembly ODAJ01 (sample SAMN02144231, study PRJEB22623) | gut metagenome | biome: sheep rumen | host: Ovis aries | place: New Zealand
GCGGGTGCTGCCTGAGGTGCTGCTGCAGGAGCGGGTGCTGCCTGAGGTGCTGCTGCAGGAGCAGGTGCTGCTTCGGGTGCAGGTGCAGGTGCTGCGGGTGTTGCTTCAACAGGTGTTACAACTTCATTCGTTGCATTCGTAGAATTACCATCCATAATAATTCCCCTTTCTGAAATGTGATATTACATAACTTTTTATTATTTACGAAGCTCGATGCCAAGACCTTCGAGTCCGTTCATAATCTTCTTCATTGCTGCGTTTACATCTTCATCCTGCAAAGTCTTTGCCTTGTCACGGAAGGAAAGCGCATATGCCATGGACTTGTGATCCTTGTCAATCTGTTCTCCTTCGTAAATATCGAAGAGTTCGAATTTTTCAAGAATCTTTCCGCCGCGCTGAGCGATAATTTTCTCAATCTGTCCCGCGAGAATGCTCTTAGGAACCACCATGGAAATATCTCTGGTCACAGCCGGGAATTTGGCAATTCCCTCAAATTTGCGGTCATACGAGGTAACCGGCAGCACTTTCGGCATATCAAGAACTGCTATATATACTCTTGACTTAATGTCGTAATTGTCGCAAACGCCGGGATGAACCTCACCGAGATAGCCAATGACTTCTCCGTCATAAATAATGTTTGCCTGACGTCCGGGATGTAAGAACGGCTTGCCGGAATTCGGATCGTACTCTTCTCTCTTCTTTGCGCCGAGACCGGTAAGCAGGGTTTCCACAACGCCCTTCATTGTAAAGAAATCACCGTCTCCGTAGAAACCAAACGTAAGCTGCATTCTCTCGTCGGGATAATCCGTAAGCGGAAGTTCCTTCGGAATATAAATATTTGCAAGCTCATATAACCGGACGTTTTTATTACGACGGTTAAAGTTCGTGGAAAGTGACGTTAACATTCCGTTTAAGGGAAGGGTTCTCATAATCGAGAAATCCTCACCCAGCGGATTGGAAATGGTAATTGCAGCTCTTTCGGGTGCATCCGCAGGTAAAAGAAGTTTGTCGAATACCTTCGGGCTTTCGAAGGAATAGGTCATTCCCTGGGAGAAACCGCAATATTCCGCAATATCTCTGCACTTCTGTTCGATACGAAGCTTATAGGACAATCCGCCGACATTTCCGCCTGCAGGTAATGTCACAGGTATTTTATCATATCCGTAAAATCTTGCAACCTCTTCCGCAATATCGCAGAAGCCTTCCAAATCCTGACGGAAGGAAGGAATGGTAATCAGATTCGTTTCCGGATCCAGTTTTAACTCCAGACGATCAAAAATCGTCTTCATCTCATCCACGCTGACATCGGTACCGAGCATTGCATTGATGCGTTCGGGCTCGAAAGCAATCTTTCGAAGTTCCTTATCTTCGGAACCTGCGATTACAACGCCGTCTACCACCTCGCCGCAGCCGAGTTCTTCCACCAAAGCGCAGGCACGGTTAATGGCATCCAGTGCGTTTCTGGGGTCCAGACCTTTTTCGAATTTACCGGAAGCATCGGTACGAAGACCAAGTCTCTTTGCGGACTTACGGATGTTGGCACCGTTGAAGGTCGCGGACTCAAACAGTACGGTGGTTACATTCTCGGTAATCATGGAATTCTCACCGCCCATGATACCGGCGATTGCAACCGGTCCTTCGGTATCGTTAATCATCAGAATGTCTTTGTCGAGCGTTCTTTCCTGACCGTCAAGCGTCGTGAATTTTGCGCCGTCCTGTGCACGCTTAACAATGATTTTATTTCCGTGAATCGTGGATAAATCAAACGCATGCATCGGCTGTCCGTATTCTTCCATCACATAGTTGGTGATGTCAACCAGATTGTTGATGGGACGGATTCCGCTCTTTGCAAGACGTCTCTGCATCCATTCGGGGGAAGGTCCGAATTTAATATTTTTGATGACTCTTCCGCAGTATCTCGGGCAGAGATCTTTATCTTCCACTTCAATGGAGATGTAGTCGTTTACATTTTCACCGTTTCCTTTTACTTCCACAACGGGAGGAACAAAGGGCTTCTTAAAGGTTGCCGCCGCTTCTCTTGCAATACCGAGAACCGAATAGCAGTCAACACGGTTGGATGTGATTTCATATTCAAATACCGTATCACGAAGACCCAAAAGTTCAACGGCATCCGCACCTACGGGAGTATCCTCGGGGAAAATATAAATGCCGTACTCAGGTGCTTCGGGATAATAATTCCGGTCCGATCCGAGTTCTTCGATGGAGCACATCATACCGAAGGATTCCACGCCGCGAAGTTTGCCGTTGTGAATCTCGATTCCGTCTTCGGGAAGCGGACCGCCGTCATGGCCGCCTGCAACTTTGCCGCCGTCAATAACTACGGGAACCTTGTCTCCCACCTTTACGTTGGGAGCGCCGGTAACAATCTGTAACTGTTTATCGCCCAAATCCACCTGGCAGACAATCAGTTTGTCCGCATCGGGATGCTTTTCGATGGAAAGAATTTTTCCGACGTAAATATCCTTTAAATTTTTATCGAGTTTTTCGAAGCCTTCGACCTTGGTACCGGTTAGGGTCATGGCATCGGTATATTCCTGATCCGTACATTCAAGTTCCGGAACATATGCTTTAATCCAGGATAATGCTGTATTCATTCTTCTCGTCCTCCCTAGAACTGATTTAAGAAACGCACGTCGTTTTCATAAAGAAGACGCATATCGTCGATTTCGTATTTTAACAGTGCAATACGCTCAAGTCCCACACCGAAGGCAAAACCGGTGTATTCCTTCGGATCGATGTTGCATTTCTCGAGTACGCGGGGATGAACCATGCCGCAGCCCAGAATTTCAATCCATCCGGATCCTTTGCAGAAACGGCAGCCTTTTCCGCCGCACTTAAAACAGGAAACATCCATCTCCGCGGAGGGTTCGGTGAACGGGAAATGATGAGGTCTGAATTTTACCTTTGTCTCCTCTCCGAATAATTCCTTTGCGAATTCCGCAAGCGTACCCTTAAGGTCCGCGAACGTGATGTTTTTATCCACTACCAGGCCTTCAATCTGATGGAAGGAAGGGGAATGGGTGGCATCAACTTCATCGGCACGGAACACTCTTCCGGGAGCCAGAATACGAATGGGAGGCTTTTCGTTCTCCATTGCATGAATCTGTGTGGAAGACGTCTGCGTACGAAGCAGCATGTCGGCATTGATATAAAAGGTATCCTGCTCATCCTTTGCCGGATGATCCGCAGGGATATTCAGTGCTTCGAAATTATAATAATCCTTTTCAATTTCGGGGCCTTCGCAAACCTCATAACCGAGACCGATAAAAATTCTTTCCACTTCCTCAAGTGCAATACTGTTGGGATGTCTGTGGCCGATTACGGGCTTCTTGGAAGGAAGCGTTACATCAATGACTTCGGCTTTTAATTTCGCATTGCGAACTTCCGCCTGAAGCTTTGCCATGGCCTCCTCCAAGTTCTTCTCGATCTCGGCACGGGCATCGTTAATCATCTGACCGACCTTGGGACGGTCTTGGGGCGCCACGTCCTTTAAGGACTTCATAATGGCTGTCAGTTCGCCCTTCTTTCCGAGAACGGATACTTTAATGTCATTTAATTTTTCCGGAGTGTCTCCGGCGGAAATCAGTTCTAAAGCTTTTGCTTTGATTTCGTTTAATTTATCCTGCATATTATTCCTCCCGCGGGCGTTTTCATTTAACCCGCACCATGAAGCATTATATCACTGGTTCTCTCTTACGTAAATGCTGACACGGCTCTGAATGATTCTTGCCACTTCATCTGCGGATTTCTCGCCTGCGAAGTAAGCTGCCGCCTCCTCGTTGACAAGGTTGATGATTTCCTCGTCATAGCTGCGAAGCGTGTCGCATTTCTTAATTCTTTCTTTCACATAATTCAGACGCTCATCGCTGATGGGACGGATTGGAATTTCCTTGCCGGTCTTTTCGTCATAATAGGATTCGTCATAGTATTCTTTCTCTCCGGTGGTCGGATCTACCCAGTAAATTCTCTCCTGCGCATAATCACCCGTTACGTCGAATGCACTCTTTAAGCAAGGGAATCCGAAGGAGTAAGGCTGATTCTCTGTGGGCATCTGATAATCTTCCATCATGAACATTTTTACGAACTTAAATGCCGCATCCTTATTCTTACTTGAGGAAGAAATGGCAAGCGACATACTGTCGTAAAGGACTCCGCCCTCGGTTCCGTTGGAGTTCGGGAAGCCGAAGAATGCGACTTCCTCACCGAACAGTTCCTGTTCCCTGCTATTGAAATCACGGAAGGAGCCGATGACCATGTCGGTTAAAATAAGCTGGTTTGCACGGAACATAGTCCCCTGATCGTTGTAGGAATATCTGTCTCCGTCTTCGTCAAATGCTTCTTCATTGGTCGGGAACGTATTTGCCCATTCCAGTAAAGCGATAAAATCTTCGGAGTCAAAATTACATTTTCCGGTATCTGCATCATAGTATTCCTTGCCGGACAATGCAATCGCATTGTAAAGAATCTGTTCACGGTTTCCGTAAGGAATGGATTTACCGGTAACGCCGTACTGTTCCTCGAGAGCACGGATTTCCTGGATGCTTACCGAATTCTTTCCGGGAATGAGGGACTGTTTCATGGCGTATCCGCTTACCGTGAATTTCGGGATAAACGCATAAAGTCTTCCGTCAATGGAGCCGGCTTCGAGTACGTTTTCCAAATAATCGTCTTTGTTGATTCCTTCTCCGCTCATCATCGGATACATGTCCGCAAATACCTTTTTCTTCATGTAGATTCCGGGGTTGCTTAATCCGGAGAGTAAAACAATATCGGGACCGGATTTGGTCAGCACGTCGTTTCGGAACTGTTTTTCCGCAAGCGAGTAATCTTCCGGAGTAGCGAATTCATCATAATTGATGGTTCGGATTCTGTATTCGGAACTCTGCTTGTTGAATTTGATAATCATGCTGCTTAAGTCGGAATCGCCGACATAAAGACCGCCTAAGGTAATGATGGTTTTATCCTTTACGTCTTTCGGATCAACCTTTTTGTAAATGGAAGCAATCGTGGATCCGTCATTTTTCTCAATATCGGCCTCGGAAACAAAAATTGTCTGTTCGTCGATTACACCGATATTGTAAACATCGTCGCGAACCATGTCGGAATCAAGGAAATTCATGATTTCCGTCTTCTGCTGTGTTGCAAAATCATATGCGGTAACACCGTTCTGATTTCTGGAATACACATCATGTCCCGGTGCAGCCATCAGATTGTAGAAATCCATATCGGGTACCTGTAACGTTTCTCCAAAAGACTTGGACTGAATGTCGACAACTTTTGCGAAGGTTCCGGTACTGTCCGATACAATGGCATAAACGGTTCCGTCGAGAACGGAAATCACGTTTGATAAATATTCTTCCTGTCCGAGCTCGATTTCACCGGTTCTCTTTCCGTTTTTGTCAAATATCGCTATGGCATTATCGGTATTCGCTACAAGCGTTCCGTCGGAAAGGATCTGGAAATTGTCCACATACTGATCTTTCGTTCCCTGGAGAGGCTCACGGCTTACGTCTTTACCGTCCTTCGTAACAACGGCGACATATTTTTCGACAGTATAATCTCCGTTTGCTTCCACCCAATGGTTTTCAATCAAAACGATATCACCGTTTTCAAGAATGCCGAAAAAGTTAACATCCGCATCTCCGATAAACGGTGCATAAGTAACAACTCTTCCGATGTTGCCTTCCTGATCACCGAAAGCCCATCCTGCCACATAGGAAGGATATGTCTGTTCTTCCGGTTCTCCCTCGCCTTCGCCGTCTCCTTCTTCACCTTCGGCTGCTTCTCCTTCGCCGGCTGCGACTTTCTTCCCGGATGCTTCCTCTTCGCCCGTTAAAACTTCGGAAGAACCTTCTTCTTCGATTTCTTCGGTAATTTCTCCTTCGCCGGTTCCCACTTCTTCGACATACGGCTTGCCACCGCCCAGAGGACCGCTTTCGCTATCGATATGGTTTGAAAAATACATAATCTGATCGCCTGCCGGCAATACCGCAGTGGGCGTAAAATCCATGTCAAGCACATATGCCTGTTTAAAAACGGCATTCTTTGCATTCTCGGAATTGGCCACTTCGTCCACGATTCCGGAACCTTTCTTTTTGCCACACCCCGGGAAGGATGCGACAAGGATGAGTGCAAGCGCTGCAACTCCGACTCTTGTTACGATACTTCTTTTCATACTGACTCCTCTTACTCTTCTATGTTTTTCTCTTTTTTTGACTTTCTTCTGTGCCTTCTTTTGGCATTTACGACACCGTATTTGTCAATGTCGCGAATCACGACTTCCTTTTCGAAAATATTCTGTCCCTTTACTTTTTTGTTGCGCCTCTTTTCGTTAAACTCCCAGAAATAGACGTTCAAAAGCGCTCCCGCAAAGAAAAGGGTCATAAAACCGAAAATCCAGAACATCGTAATCATAATCGTGGCCATGGATCCGTACATGGAGAATCCGTGGAAATGTTCCAGATAAAAGGAAAACGCCCAGGAAAACAGCGTACAGGTAACTCCCGCGAATAAACCGCCGCGCCACATTCTGTGAGGCCAGTTCTTATGATACGGTACCCACCCGTACAAAACACTGAAAAATGCCGCAAGTAAAATCCACTCGAATAAATAGCGGTTTTCCAAAAGGCCGATATATACTTTCAGGTTCGCTCCGGTAACCTCCATCATCCTGGTCAGAACATATCTGCCGATGAAGGTAATCGCAACGGACAGAATCATCAAAACAACAAGGATTGTGGTATATAAGCATGCTTCTGCACGCAGAATTAAGAAACTTCTCTTTTCGTTCTTTACGCCGTTTACCGCATTCAGTCCTCTCGTAATGGACTGCATGCCTTTTCCGGCAGACCACACCAAAACAACGGCCGAGAGAATCAAAAACAGCGGCCCCTGGCCGTACATCTGCAGTGTTACCGCATCAATAAAAGCATCCAGGGATGCCGGCAGTATCAAAGACAGAAATTTTACAAGCTGTTCCTGTGTAATGGGGGAATACGGAATAATGGTTAGAAAAAGACCGATCAAAGGAATTATGGACAAAAATAAATAGAAGCTTGCCGCGGCTGCATGTGCCGACACTTCCAATTCTTTGTACATCAGACTGAATTTACGGACTTCAAAATAAGCCTTCTGAAAAAATCTTTTCACGTTCCATTCCTCAATTGCGCAAAGAAAGAGCCCGAAATGCAGATCTGGTATTTTGACTCCTAGCGCTATGCCAGGTGGTTGTCCGCAACTTGGTTTGCTGTCTTCCACTGATTTCCGGTGAGGCCTGACATCCGCCAAATGTATAGGATTACCGTTTAAAGTGATGTAGGATCAAAATTACCAGATGCGCCCACATCTCGAGGCACTTTTATTATACTAAAAACAATTATGTAAATCAACAGTTTTTCCTTAAGATTCGTACTATATTTTAATGTACCTTCATTCAAAAAAAGTTCACATAATATTCCTTGTATCACATTCCGTTTTTTGGTAAAATTGTTGTACTGCTTGTAAAATACAGTAAAGGGGAATGACATGGCAATTATGAAGAATACGGACGATATTACCGTGGTCACTCCGGAAATCGTCGCCTTAGCAAAACGGGTTGAAGAAACCAGCATCATCGAGAACGAGCTTTTCTCGAGATACGAAGTAAAAAGAGGACTTCGTGATTTAAACGGTAAGGGTGTTTTAGCCGGCCTTACCCGTATTTCCGATGTCCGCGCCAACAAACTGGTCAACGGGGAACAGGTTCCCACACACGGTGAACTGTTCTATCGCGGATACAATGTAAAAGATCTGGTAAACGGTTTTACCTCCGAGAATCGTTTCGGATTCGAAGAAACCGCTTATCTTCTGCTTTTCGACAAACTTCCTTCGCACAAAGAACTTTCAATGTTTGAGGAAATGCTGGGCAATTACCGCTCGCTTCCCACTTCTTTCGTGCGCGATATCATCATGAAGGCTCCGAGTACCGATATGATGAATACTCTGGCAAGAAGCGTTTTGACGCTTTATTCCTATGACGACCGTGCAGACGATACTTCCCTGCCCAATGTCTTAAGACAGAGTCTTCAGTTGATTTCGCTCTTCCCGGAATTCGCCATTTACGGATACCAGGCTTACAATCATTATCACGAGGGAGAAAGTTTATACATCCATCCTCCCGTACCCGAGCTTTCCACCGCGGAGAACATCCTTCATCTGCTCCGTCCGGACAGCAAATATACGCCGCTTGAAGCAAAGCTTCTCGACATCGCCTTAGTTCTTCATATGGAGCACGGCGGCGGTAACAACTCGACTTTCACGACACATGTGGTAACTTCCACTCTGACCGATACCTATTCCGCCATTGCCGCGGCTATCGGCTCCCTGAAAGGTCCCCGTCACGGCGGTGCGAACATCAAGGTGGTTCAGATGTTTGACGAGATGAAGCGTGAAGTAAAAGACTGGAAGGATGAAGACGAAGTATCCGACTATTTAAAGAGACTTTTACACCGCGATGCATTTGACCATTCCGGTTTGATTTACGGCGTCGGCCATGCGATTTATTCCAAATCCGACCCCCGTTCGATGGTTTTAAAAGACCATGTTCAGGCACTCTCCCACGAAAAAGGACTGGATGACGAGTTCGCCCTGTATTCGATGGTGGAACGGCTTGCTCCGCAGATTATCGCTTCCGAACGCAGGATGTACAAGGGTGTTTCCATCAACGTGGACTTCTACTCCGGATTCATTTACAACATGCTGAATCTTCCGCTCGAACTCTTTACTCCGATGTTCGCGATTGCAAGAATCGTCGGATGGAGCGCTCACAGAATGGAGGAACTTGCAAACAACGGTAAAATCATCCGTCCGGCCTACAAGCCGATTATGGAGGATAAAGAATATCTGCCGTTTGATAAAAGATGAAATCTGTTATACGAAAATCTGCTAAGTAAAAAAGGTGCCGGAAATCCGACACCTTTTTCTTTGTTCCGCCTTTCAAATCAGCGTTTTGTCATCCGAATCATCTTCTGACATCTCCCCTAGAACTTACGATGCGGTATCCTGCCGCTTTAACCCTCGCTTCCAGGCAGGCGGCGCATTCGGCCGCTTCTTCTCCCGTACATGCTTTGTTGTCGTATAACGAATACTGTTTCCGAAACTCAACCGGCGAAAGATTCGGCATAACGACATTGGCACCGCATTTTAATCCTTTTTCACGGCCTTTCGGATCGATGGTTGCAAGCGCCGTGGTTGCGGGAAGCAAAACATACGGAAACATCAGCCGAAGGATGGACAAAAGCCGCAAAGTCATTGCAAGATCCCCCGCTTTTTCGTTGCGGTATATGGTATCCTCGTGCGGGATAAAAGGACCGATTCCGATCATGTCCGGCTGAAGTTTCTGAAGGAATCTTAAATCCGCAATCAGATGTTCGTTCGTCTGACCCGGTGAACCCACCATGAAACCGGCTCCGACCTGGAATCCCAGTTCTTTCAAATCAAACAGGCACTGTTTTCTGTGTGCCAGAGACAATTCTGCGGGATGAAGTGCGGCATAATGCTCTTCCGTCGCCGTTTCGTGCCGGAGAAGATACCGGTCTGCTCCCGCTTCTTTGAATTTCCGATAGGACTCTTTTTCTTTTTCTCCGATCGATAACGTAACCGCAACCCCCGGGTAAGCATCTTTGATGGATTTTACCAGATCGCAGATACGCTCGTCCGTAAAATAAGGGTCTTCTCCGCCCTGCAGTACAAACGTGCGGAAGCCTAGCTTAAATCCGGTTTCGCAGCAGGAAAGGATTTCCTCTTTCGACAAACGGTAGCGTTCCACATTCGTATTTCCGCAGCGGATTCCGCAATAGTTGCAGTTGTTTTTGCAGTAATTCGTAAACTCGATCAAACCACGTAAAAAAACTTCATCCCCGTAGACGCTTCTTCTGACTTCGTCTGCTGCTTTATGCAGCACATCGTCATAAGAATCCGTTTGAAGAAGTTCTAAAAATTCTTCGTCCGATAAGTCATGCCGGTTCTGAAGTTTTGTAATCATGAATGTGAAACTTCCTTTCCGTCAACACATTTTAACATATAGCTTATGTATACGCCTTCCACTTCGTTAATCTCGGTCCAGGTATTCGCAATACGCTCTGCGGCTGCCTTTGCGGAATCGTAATCACTGCATAAAAGCATAACCACATACTGGAAGGAAGAATATCTCGTGGTAACGTCACCCTGACGGATGGTTACCACAATGGCGCGCTCAAGTTCTTCCATACAGCCCTGAAGCACGTCGTTGGAAAGTTTCATAAACTCACCGTGATTAATGGTAAGAAGCAGCATGTAAACGGACTGTTCCGTCCTTCCGACGGATCTGGATACAAACTGATAAATATGCTTGAATCCTTCGTATTCAACCTTGAAAGCACCTTCTTCGGTATTGCGTTCGGAAATCATACGCTCTAAGCGATCCATATCCGCCTTGGTGTTGATGGCATCCGGATTGTCCTTGATTACATTTCCCCGTTCCTTAAAGAGGTGGAAGGAATTCTTGCCGTTTTGTTTTACAAAATACAAAGCCTTGTCAGCCTTGGAATAAAGCGTATCAAAATCGGAACCGTCATACGGAGACATGCTGACACCGACAGAAACGCTGACATTGGTCTTTTTGTCAAGCTGCTCTTTTAACTCGTCCGCGGAGATTTCCAGAAGTTCCTGACAATACTCTTTTACTTCGTTCGGCGTATAATCGCCCTTTAAGAAAACCAGGAATTCATCGCCGCCGATTCGCGAGCAGACATCTCTCGGTCCGATACGGTTTTGCAGAATATTGGAAAATGAAGTAAGCAGGGAATCTCCCGCGATATGACCGAACGTATCGTTAATACGCTTGAAATTGTCGATATCAAGCATGATGAAAACACCTTCCGCGGAAGGGTTTTCAAGATATCTCGTAATATCCTCTTCCGCATATTTACGGTTCCAGAGATTGGTCAGCGGATCCTTTCTTGCGGAAATGGACATATCTCTTCTTAACCCTTCGATCTTCAAAATTTTTTCGATTCTGCCCTTCATCACTTCCGGTTCGAACGGTTTGCAGATAAAATCCATGGCGCCCATTTTAAGGCCTTTAATCTCGGATTTTCTCTGGTTATCCACGGTTAGAAAAACCACGGGAATACTTGCGGTATCGGGATTGGATTTGATTGCTTCGAGGGTTTCGTAGCCGTCCATCTGGGGCATACGGATATCGAGAAGAATCAGATCCGGGTGTACTTTTTTCAAAAATTCAAGGGCCTGCATGCCGGACTTTGCCATGGAGAGTTTGTAATCATCCTGCAGAACGTCCGCAGCCATTTTCAGATTGGTGGTAACATCATCAACAATCAGGATATGTTTCTGTTTTTCCATACACGACTCCATAAGGAAAGATTTATTTTAAGAATTTGATGACTTCATCCTTCATCTGCTCTTTATCACAGACGGTATCGTGAAGTACTTCGGCATTGCGGATTTCTTCCACCGCATTCGGAACGTTCATTCCGGTCATGGCCGAAAGGCGGTCAATCAGTTCAAAATCGTCCGCATCCTCTTTCTTCTGTTCCAGGGCTTCCATGACGCTTCTGGTAAATTTGAAAGGCGATGCCGTGGATACGATGACCGTTGGAGTCGTATCTTTGCTTGCTTTTACATATTTGTCATAAACCGCGCTTGCTACAGCGGTATGGGTATCCATCACATAACCGGTATCTGCATAGACATCGTGAATCCGCTTTGCGCACTCTTCTTCGGATGCATATCCACCGATAAAACCTTTCAGGCGTTCCTTCATCGCATCGGTGATTTCATACCTGCCGTTCTCGGAAAGGCTCTTCATAAGTTCCCTGCACGCATCGGCATCCTCACCTGCGATTTCGTAAATCAGACGCTCCAAATTACTGGAAATTAAAATGTCCATGGACGGTGAAGAGGTAAGAATAAATTCTCTGTTTCTGTCGTAGATTCCGCTTTCAAAGAAATCAAACAGTACTTTGTTTTCGTTGGAAGCACAGATTAAGTTCTTTACGGGAATACCAATCTGTTTTGCATAGTAACCCGCAAGAATGTTTCCGAAGTTTCCGGTCGGAACCGTAAAGTTAATCTTCTCTCCGTCGGAAATTCTGCCTTCTTTTACAAGTCTGGTATAAGCGAATACATAATAGGCAACCTGCGGAATCAGACGGCCGATGTTAATCGAATTGGCGCTTGAGAAGCGATAGCCTCTTTCTTTCATCTGCGCCTGAAGTTCACGGTCCGCAAAAATCTGCTTAACGCCGGTCTGTGCATCGTCGAAGTTCCCGGTAATGCCGACAACCTTCACGTTTGCACCCTTCTGGGTTACCATCTGGCGTTCCTGAACGCGGCTGACGCCGCCCTTGGGATAAAATACAACAATGCCGCAGCCTTCGACATCCGCGAATCCCGCAAGTGCGGCCTTTCCGGTATCTCCGCTTGTTGCGGTCAGAATCACGATTTTTTCTTCCACATGATTCTTCTTTGCGGCCGTTGTCATGAGGTACGGAAGAATCGAAAGCGCCATATCCTTAAACGCAATCGTTTTTCCGTGGAAAAGCTCTAAATAATATGCATTCTCCACATAGGATAACGGTGCGATTTCTTCGGTATCGAATTTCTCATCGTAAGCATGCTCGATACAGTATTTTAATTCCTCTTCGGAAAAATCCGTCAGGAAAAGTTTCATTACTTCGTAAGCGACGCCCTTGTAATCCATTTTCGCAAGTTCGCTTACGGACTTGTCAAGCTTCGGGAAATGATCCGGAACAAACAGTCCTCCGTCCGTGCTGATTCCCTGAATAATTGCTTCGCTGGCCTTTAATCCGCCTGCGGAATTTCTTGTACTTCTGTAAATAATATCCATTTCTGTCATCTCCGACTCGAATTTTATCTGCAATATTTTACCATAAAAGTTACTTTTTTCGCAATATGTGATACTATTTAAAATATTACAAAGAAAGGCCTTATCATCAGAAGTCAATTACGGAATATCACAATGAAAAAGATCTTGAAATACAAAAAATTCACGGCGGCAATCATCTGCGTACTTCTGCTTGCGCAGAGTTTTCTTATGATTTCCTGCGTGCCGGTGCCGAATCAGGACGGCTATACCGAAGTATACTACTTCTTTGATACCTTTGTTTCGATTACCGTTTACGATGAAAAAGACAAAGCGTTTCTTCCCGATATTGAAGAATACTGCCATCAGTGCGACGATCTTTTTAACCGTCATCTGGAAGGCAGCGATATTTACCGGATCAATCACGCAGGCGGAGAGGTCGTTACCGTGGATCCGAATACCGTATTTTTAGTTGCAACCGCCCTCGACGTCTGCTCGAAAACCGACGGTGCCATTGATATTACCGTGGCACCGGTGCTGGATTTGTGGGATTTTACATCCGATGACGAGAATCATACCCCTCCGTCCGACGAAGCCATTAAGGAGGCCTTAAAACATGTTGATTACAAAAAGGTCCGTTATGACTACGAAACCTGCGAAGTAAAACTTCAGGATCCCAAAGCGGCAATCGATTTGGGCTTTATCGCAAAGGGGTATATCGCGGACGGAATCAAAGATAAGCTGACCGCTTCCGGGGTTGAGAATGCCATCATCAATCTCGGCGGAAACATCGTTGTCATGGGTACCAAACCCGACGGAAGCAACTACAACATCGGGATTAAAAAACCGTTTACCGAAACGAACGAAATCATGTTGAGCGCATCCGTACACGATACATCGATTGTAACTTCCGGTGTATACGAGCGCTGCTTTACCTATAACGGAAAACTCTATCATCACATCGTGGATCCGAAAACCGGCTATCCCGTGGAAAACAATCTGTATCAGGTAACCGTCATATCCGATTTCTCCATCTGTGCGGATGCCCTTTCCACTTCTCTTTTGCTGCTCGGAAAAGAAAAAGGCATGAGTCTTCTTCGCCTCACTCAGGAGACGTTTCCGGAAACTCATGCCATGTTCGTTGATGATCAGTATAAATATTACTATTCCGAAGGATTTCCTTTCAGTACCGCGAATCCTTAAAACCCGTTAAAGATTGGCCTGCTCTTCGAAGAACATATCCTCCGAGTAATCCGCTTCCACCGGGATCGGTTCTTTGTCTTTTAAAAAGAATCCTTTCACCTTCGCAATTTTATCCGTCCACCATTCCGCAACGGTTTCTTTTGCCTGAAGAATCGCCTGTTTGCGTTCTTCTTTCTTCTGCTGTCTGCGGCTTACTTTTTCCTCATTTACATTCACCCAGCCGGTTAATGCAATCAGCTCATCGAAACGGTAACGGTACTCTCTCGTGAAGACAAAATCCATTTCTTTTCTGGGGAATTTGTGAACCTTGCCGTCATGATAAACACGGTGCGTATACAGTTCGAAGAAACGGAAGCCCTTTCTCAAATAAACGGGAGCCTCTTCCGTGGATTTTAACACGTAAAATGCATTCCTCTCGCCGTTGTATTTACGGAACAGAATACCGCTTTCGTTTTCAAAACAAACCATCCAGACACGCTCGTACAGTCTTAATTTCAAATCAAACTTACGGGGTTTCTTAATCGTGTACATCGGAATCACGGCCTTAATGTCGGAAAGATTCTCCTTAAAACGCTTCTTTACACGATGAGGAATGTGGCGTTTTACCAGAGGATAATCCTCTTTGTATCCGAAAATTCCGGCAAAGAACGGCTGAATATAGATTTTCTTTAAATACTGTGCCGGATCGTAGCATGCCCGGAATAAGAGGCAGCAGATTACGAACACAAGAATGTTTACCACATATCCCGCAGGCGGGTAAGCCACGTTGATCATAAAGATGGTAAGCACCAGGAACGATTTTAAAAACTCACATACAACGCCCGAAAGGGGAATGAAAGAAAGCAGTCCCTGAAGGGCATCGAGGCCGAGCATAACGGTTTTTACGATATAGTTGACAATTAAGGACATGATTGCCATGAATACGGCAAAAATCGCGGAAACCACTCCGACCGCATAATGTCCTGCCGTTGTGGCAATCTCACCGGGTGCGGCCGCATTGACCGTTGCGGTTCCAAGGCCCGTAGCCACGCCGACCACGGAAAGAATACCGATGACCACAACGCAGACGGTTCCTAAGAATTTCTCAAGATATCCGAGGGTGCAGATTCCGAAAACCTTGGTGGATTCGTTGGCTTTCATGAACTTGCTCGCGACAAAGCAGACCAGAACCACTGCGAGAACCGCCGGATGACCGACCGGTACTTCAGGCATTCTGAGCGGATTGCCGGACAACTTGTCAATGTTTTGCATGATGCCAAGGAATAAAAGACCAGTAAAAGGCTCGGCAGAAAGCCCGATTACGCTGGAATAATTACCGGCAAGTCTTCGGAAGGTACCTCCGAGAATCATGTCGTTTAAGGTAAGCAGCGTATCACCTTCGGATAAAAGCTCCGCTTCCGCTCCTTCGGAAGCAAGTGCGGCATGCGGCGTTACATCGGATAAGAACGGTCCGAAGAAAAAGGCCGCAAAAACACATACTGCGACATACGCAAGCACAAACTTTTTGTGCTCTCGAAACTCCTTAACCAATATTTCAAACATTTTCATTTCCTCCCCGACCGAAAGCGACCGGGACAATTCCCTCCACATCGGTCAGGTTTATTATACCATATTAAAATTCGGATTGCGAATTGCACTTTTTGAAGGAATACAATACTCAATTTTGCAGTATTTGTTGAAATCAATCCGAATTTTAATTATAGTAAAGATGTGTAAAAGAAAAAACGGCTCTGCCGTGATTTTGAAAGGATTCGCGGAATCATGAAAAAAGAGAAGCTGAATGTGCGGCACACCATCTTCGTAGGCGCTGCTTTTCTTGCCATCACTGCATTCTGGCAGATGTACAATAATGTAAATCCCCTTATTCTGACCAATACGTTTCATTTAAATGAGCTGTTTACCGGCATCATTATGGCTGCGGATAACGTTTTTGCGCTGTTCCTTCTGCCCCTGTTCGGTTCTTTGTCAGATCGGACCAAATCTCCCATGGGTAAAAGAAAACCTTTTATTCTTGTCGGAACCCTGATTTCGGTTGCTCTTTTGATTCAGCTTCCGATTCTTGACAATATGTATTACGATTCTCCTGCCGTTTCAAAACTTGTGATGTATATTGTGGTTCTGGCTCTTCTTTTAATTTCCATGTCCAGCTTCAGAAGCCCGGCCGTGGCATTAATGCCTGACGTTACGCCGAAGCCTTTCAGAAGCCGCGGCAATGCCATCATTAATCTGATGGGTTCCGTCGGCGGCATCATCTATCTGATTATTACATCGATTCTTTATTCCGAAGCCAAAACAGCCGGCAAGGAACATGTCAGCTATCTTCTTTTGTTTGCCATTATCGGCGGAATCATGATTGCAGCCCTGATTGTCATTATGCTTCTTGTCAACGAACCTAAGTGGACAAAGCAGGCCGAAGAATACGAATTAAGGCATCCCGAAGAAATCAATGCACTTGACGCTGATGCCGATGAAGAAAAGAACGACGATGCCGGCAACGCCACAGCCGATTCTTCCAAGCTTCCTGCTCCGGTATTCCGCTCTTTGATGTTTTTGCTGATTTCCATCTCTCTTTGGTTTATTTCCTATAATTCCATCGAGACCTGGTTTACGACGTATGCTGCAGCCAAATGGAGCATGTCTTTGGGCGAAGCAACCAAATGCCTTACCATTGCAACCGCGGCAGCTATTTTAATGTTTATTCCTCTGGGATATTTTGCGAGCTTTATCGGCAGAAAGAAATCGATTCTGATCGGAATCGCGTTACTTTTCGTCAATTTCGGAGTCTGTTTCTTTTATACGTTTTTCTCCAACACCTTCCACCCGATTCTATTTGTCGTATTCAGTCTCGTGGGTATCGGCTGGGCAATGATTAACGTAAACTCCCTGCCCATGGTTGTGGAAATGTGCAAGAATTCCGATATCGGCAAATTTACCGGCTACTACTACACCTTCAGCATGGCTGCGCAGATCGTTACACCGATTCTTGCCGGATGGCTTCTAAACAAGGTCGGCTATTTTACACTCTTCTTATATGCCATGGTTTTTGCGGCATTATCCTTTGTCACCATGATGTTCGTCCGGCACGGCGATCACAAGGCCGTTGCAAAAAGTTCCATCGATGCGTTCGAAGAAATGGACAGCTAAAATGATTCCTGTCAATCTTTAAGAAAAATCTTTGGCCGGAAGATATATAAAACAAGCAAAGCTGTCATAATTGCAGTCAGCGCAAAAAATGTAACGGAATACGTGTTGCTCAGTAAAATCATAACTTCACTCTTATCGACTCCGCCACGAATGAAGCTTAAATTTGATCTCGTAATCCGGATAAAACTGATAATAAGGCTGATTCCCAAAAGAAGCCAGCGCAAAGCCGCAAAAATGATTTTTCCGGCTTTCTTGTTCACTGAAAGAAGAATAATCCACGAAACCATAATGAGACAGGTATAATAGGATTCTTTGACATATTCGAGCACGTTAGTGCTCTTTTCATTCAAGGCAAGAAACAGAATCGTACGAAGTAAATCCAATCCCAGAACACCTACGGTAAGGATGGACGGAAGTTTGAATTCCTCACGGTTATCCATATAGATCATAAGCCAGAAAACTGCAACCGCCAGTTGGAGCAACTGATGAATGCCTTTGCCAATCAGTGAGATTCCCATGGCTGTATATCCGTAGTCAAAAGCCTGCGGAACATAAGTGACATAAGAATGGATGACACCAAACACATTGTCAAATACATACCAGGCCATAAAAACAAATGCCAGAATCAAAACAACTTTTCCGAAAGTTTTCTTACCCTTCATTACTATCCCTTCACCTGAATTATATTTTTGCTATCCGATAACTATTCTATTCCATTATTTAATACTAGTCTATAAGAAACAATAGCATGTTGTTCGATGTCTTCTCTTCCACCGCCGTCCGACTCTTCTGAATATCTGTCTGTTTTATACAAATAAATTTCCAGATAATCCGAAACAAACTTTGCCGGAACTCTTGCTATCGCGTGATCCGTATAGTATAATCCGGAGCTCAAAATTCGTTCCGACGGCTGTAAATTGCTGAAACAATCAATTGCATTGATTACATCATAATTATCAATTTGCGGATAAGAAACATAAACCGTCATTATAATTGGCGAAACAACAACCTTATCAATGGAATAACCGTTCTTTGCTTCTCCGATTTCATATATGACAACATCATCTTCATTGGACACCGCATCAACACTGAATCCCCAGTTTCCGAGAACCATCTTTGATTTCGTATTTAGAGGACCGATTGCCGTAATATCAATATTTAGTTTAAAATTCTCCGGAAAGGGGGTCTCATTTTCCAAATGCAGAATTTCAACTCCTACAAATGTATCTTCATCAATAAACTCTCCCTCCAATCCGCCCCAAAATCCTTCTCCGGAGAGATTATTTATTTTATTATTTGCCGTAATATATGTATTACCGCTGTAATCAAGTTGGAAGTTGCTGAGGTTTCCGTCCACTAATTCCCTTTTAAAATCAATTCCATCCACGACAAACGACACATACAAATACGTTCCGTCACAGTATACTTCCGAAAGCGTAATGTCGATTCCCTTATCGCTCGCAGTTTCACCAACCTGATATGCGTAATTATCATATAGTCCCGCATAAGTCAGCTTATCCTGAATATAGGTAAATGCTCCGCCAACCAGCGGCAATTCTCTTGCAAGAATCGGCTTAAATAAGTTCAGGGAAACCGCTAATACCAGAAACAGAAATGCCACGCCTGCAACCGTTCTGATTATGATGTTTCGTCTTCTTTTCTTTTGTCTGGTCTGATACTCGTCAACTCGTCGAAAAACGCTATCCGCCATTTCTTCATATGTTTTCATAATTTTACCTTAGAAAAACCTATTCCAGGTCCCTCTCGTCTATCCCTTCCTTTTCAAGCAGAGGTTTCAGGGCAATTCTTGCTCTGTACGCAAGCGTTTCAATCGCATGCTCAGACTTATCCATGACAGCGGCACACTCTTTGTTACTGAAACCCTCAAAATAAATCAGCCACAGCACCTGACGATAATCATTGTTCAGACACTTCATGGCACGATGCACGGCTCTGTCCCGTTCCTTCGTGATAAAACTCTTTTCCAGATTGATTTCATCGTCTGTGATTTCTCCAATCTGATCGATATTTACTTCTTTTTTTCTTGATTGTTTTCGTAAATAATCGAGTGCAATATTCCGTCCAATGGTGTATAGCCACGTCTTAAATGAGCCTCTTCCCTTATCCCTCGGTTTCCTGGTACCCAAAAGAACAAATGTATCTTCGGCCAGATCTTCGGCTGTATGCACATCTCCCACAATACTTGTAAGATAAAGAATCAGTCCGTCTTTATAATCCCGGATAATTTCGACCAGACCGTTCCTGTCACCATTTTCACGGAAACGGCGGTAGCTACTTGCACCGTTGTCCATGTTCATCTAAGGACCCTCCTTTGAAGCATTTGTCTTTCTGTATATTACACGAAGTAAAATCTTAAAACCTCACACTTTTCCATAAAAAAAAGAAGTGTCTCTAAAAGAACACTCCTTTGATAAAAATCTCCAAACCAATGGCGATTAAAATGATGCCGCCGACGATTGTGGCCCGATGTGCCAGCTTCATGCCGACCCTACGTCCCAGGAATACACCAAACAGGCAGATTATAAAAGTCACAACACCGATAATGGCGGTCGCTGCAAGGGCCTGCAGGAGATTGTAATCCGCTATTGTAAATCCTACCGAAAGTGCATCGATGGAGGTCGCGATTCCCTGCACAATGAGGGTTGCGAAAGTAAGTTTTTTCCCGGAGACCTCTTTTACGGCCTCTTTGTCCGTGTCATCTTCGATCTTCGCTTCCTTCGCGTCACGAATCGCTTCCACAATCATTTTACCGCCTATGAAAAGCAGTAAAATAAGCGCAGTCCACGGAATGAATTTCTCCACAACCGCGAATTTCTCTTTTAAGAGTTCGACAAGTCCCCAGCCGATCATAGGCATCAGAAACTGAAAAACAGCAAACGTACCTGCAATCTGGTATCGTTTGCTTTTCTTCATACCGGGATTGGCAATTCCGTTTGCAACGGAAACGGAAAAAGCATCCATTGCAAGACCGAATCCGAGTAATATGCTGTTTACGAGTAAGAAAAAAAACGCCATAATCCAATTTTATTCCGCAATCACGTCAAAAGCAATGATTTCGCCTTCGTAGTATTCCCGATACATCGAATCCATTATTTCTTTGATTTCTTCCGGAGTAAAACTATTGCCCTGCCCGCCGTCCGCAGGCGTATAAATATAGGTTATGGTATCATCTTCCCCGTACCATTCTTCCACGTTCTTATCGGGGATGAGTTCCCCGTCGATTACCTTGTAAGACGTTATTCCGTGATTTCTGCAGACATACAGAATACCCTTGTTGATTCCCAGAGGGTAAGCCGTTCCTCCGGCTTTCACGCTACCGATCATTCGTGGTGTTCCGTTCTCATCATAGATATATACATCGGCATCGATTGCCTGATTTTTACCTTCATAATCAAAAACATAATCCGTTACAAGCAAAACATCCTGTTCTTTCATCGGAACCAGCGCATAGCCATATCCGGCTTTCAGACCATCGATAATTTCAGTAAATGTCCGCTCCCCTTCCGCAATGGTTTCCGTACCGGTTTCCGATGCGGACGATTCTTCTTCAGATGCCGAAACCCGCTCGGAAATAACCTCGGATGCGGGCAAATCCGTCTTTTTGGTGCATGCGCTTAGGAAAACGGCCAGAATAAGTCCCGTACACAGTACGGCCAATGCTTTTTTCATCATCGAATTCATCTCCTGTAATACACTGCAAAAGCTTATAAAATACACTACGAAATCCTATATATGAAAGTATATTCTCCGCCCCGATAAATACAATATACGAATACACCAAAAATACGATAAAATCATAAGTTAAATTATTAACAACTCCTAAAGTCTTTACTTTAAGCATTTTCCATAGTATCCTATATCTTGTTTGGGGAAACAGCAGGTAATTCTATATCTTGTAGAGGGTATCAGGATAACAGGATATCTGTTTTAACGCAGAAAGGAAATCGGATAATATGGAAAACAGATGGATTCGTGCGGCAATCCCGGCTCTATTGATTCATTGTTCCATCGGTACGGTGTACTGCTGGAGTACCTTTAAGGAGGCCATCGGTGTCGAAATCGGCATGAGTACCTTCGCTCTCGGCTGGGCCTTTTCACTGGCAATCTTTTTCTTAGGTATGTCTGCAGCTTTCGCAGGTAAAATCGTTGAATTAAACATCCACTTATCTTCTTTAATTTCCTGCATCTGTTTTACGGTGGGAATGATCGGAACCGGAATTACGATAAAATTCTTTACCGGCATACCCGCTTTAATACTGATTTATATCTTCTACGGCTGTATCATGGGAATCGGTCTGGGAATCGGTTATTTAACGCCCGTCAAAACCCTGATGCTCTGGTTTAAGGAAAACAAAGGTCTTGCAACCGGTATTTCCATTATGGGATTCGGGCTTGCAAAGGCAATCGCCACCCCGATTATGGAATTTTTACAAAACCGCTTTGGAATCAGCATGATGTTCATCATCCTCGGTGTTGTTTACTTCGGCATGATGTTCTTGGGTCATCTTCTTTTAAAGAAGCCTGCCGGCTGGGTGGAAAGCAAAGCGACCAACAACAGTTTCAAATCCATTACGATGTTTAAAAACAAAACATTCATCGGAATCTGGCTTATTTTCTACCTTAACATTCATTGCGGACTGATGCTCATCACCTACGAAAAACAGCTTCTTAACAGCAAGTTTGCCGGTCTTGCCGCTCTTGCAATGATTGTTGCCATCGTTCCTTCCGTTACCGCTATCTGCAACGCACTCGGACGAATCGGTTACTCAACCGTTTCGGATAAGTTAAAAGACAGAGCCACGATCTATATCATTATTTTTATCTCCTGCATCGTCATCTGTCTGCTTTCATTCAGCATACACTGGGCACCTTTAATCATTGTCCTGCTTATGATCGTAAACTTAGGCTACGGCGGCGGCTTCTCCACACTCCCCGCCCTGCTCGATTCCAGATTCGGAATGGAGAACATTTCCAAAATCCACGGCCTTGCGCTTTCCGCATGGGCAATTGCCGGTATTACCGGAAATAATCTTTCCGAAATTATACTCGATGCATCGAATAAGAATTATAATATTATTATCATCACTGCGGCAGGTCTTTATGCTCTGGCACTCATCATCTGTCTTCTTCTGGTAAAAGAAAGAAAATCCGCCAAGGTATAACCTTTGCAGAATCGTTCAAATGGGAGAATATAAAATGAAAAAGAAATTTTTAAAAAAAGGAATCTCCGTACTGTGCATTACCGCCATGCTGTTTTCGATGAGCGGCTGCAGCAGGTTACTCGGAGCGCTTCAGAATGTTAACCAGCAGGCAAGTCAGACACCTGTTTCCGAGGAAATCCCTTCCGGTGAATGGGAGAAACCCGATGAACCGCAACATGAAAACCCCGAATTCCAGAAAGGCTACTGCGTGGAATTTGACGGCAAATATCTTTTCCGTACCTATAATGACAGTTCCGTGAATTTTACCGGATTACAGGGTTCCTTCCAGTTCAATCAGGAACTCTTCGGTACAAATCAGATTGTGGAATTCGATCCTTCCAAACCTGAGGAAGGCGTTAAACCTTTCTGTGCGGATGAAGGAAACGGCATGATGTATCTTGTCGGAAACGATCTGTATTCCGAACGCAACACTTTCGATGAAGGCAAAACCGTTGTTTACAGAAAAACCCTTCCGGACGGAACCCCCGAAGTCATTTCCGACGGAACCATCCGTCTTTTCTCCGATGACGGAATTCATTTTGTCACCGTCCGTTACGACATGGACAATAATTACAAAGAAGTATATACCGTTTACGAAACCGGGAATGAAGTAACCAAGCTTGCCGAGATTTCCTCTGATACCGACAGATACCTCTATCCCGTCGGAATGGATGAAAGTTACATCTACATGCTTTTGGAAAGTTCCATCGAGGACGGAAAATATCAGCTTCTGATGTTCGATCTGGAAGGTAACAGATATTATCTCGGCAACGTGGATATGAATGCCGGTGATTATCCGAGCAACTGTTCCGAACTCCGGAAAAAAGACGGCAAGGTAGAATTCGATGTTCATATTTATCAGGGAACAGGACACTTCTATTCCAACAGTTTTAAAGTGGAATTCGATATTCCCGTATCCTTAACCCCCGATAACGAAACTCCCGCTTCCAAGGTTACGGTTTCCGAATATACTCTCGAAACCGATCCGATGTATACGAATCCCGAGAATCTTACCGCACTCGAGGTATACGGCGGAGAATCTTCCGGATTTGCAAGAACGCTTCAGTACTATACCGAAATGCCCGAAGGAACGTTCTATACCCTGGCGGACGGTTTCCGCAACCCGGCAAATGACATCGGCTGGAGATGGGCTTACGACTTTTTGAATCTTCACTACTTCTTCCTGTTAAAGGACGGTAAATCAATTTCTTTAACGGATATGTATGCTCCAGGCGGATCACTCGGTTCCCTTTCCGAAATGGAGAATGCGATTGAGGATCAGGCTCCTACCATTTACGCTTTTCTGCAGTTTATCGGAAAGCCCGGAGATACTCCGAAAACAGCCTGCTTCCAGGTAGCCGGAATAAACGGTCCGGAAGCACCGATTGAATATTACAGTTTCTATGCGGCCGATTTCTCCGAAGATTTTATCTGGGAACAGCCCGAAGACGACGGATTCGAGGTATGGAAAACATACAGCTTTAAAGAATTCATTGACATGCAGAAAACAAACAATGTCATTTACCGTACTGCTCTTCCGGAGTTTTCAACCGACGGATATATGCCCGAGTCTGAAGACGAGAATCTTGATTTCTATGATTCGTTATGCGTACACATCGGCTTTGACACAAACGGTAAAATCAATTACATGAGACCCGTAATTATGGACTAAGTGTACGGACTAAGCAGATTACAGATTAAGTGAATTTAAACAGAAAAAAAGATTCCGGTAAAAGCCGGAATCTTTTTTGCCTTATAAAAATATGTCTAATGATGTTATTACACCTTACGCAGGATAATTTGCATTTGCTTCATCGAGAATCGCAAGAAGCGTCTGATAAGGAATTTCTCCTCCGCTGAAAAGCACTGCGGAATCGGCCGTGCCGTCTTTAAAGGCTTCCAGCATCATCTTAACTTCCGGATCTTCATCCGTCTTGTCCGGGAAGCGTGTCCGCATAGCGGCAATTCCCTGTTCGAGAATCTGCTTTGCAAGATCCGAATATTCCGCAAGTTCCGCAATGGAACTCGTGACGGTAAATCTCGGTCCGTCATTTGGGGTTTCAACAGGAAGCGGATCGGTTAAATGAAGGTCTTTGATGCCGTTTACAAATACGGTTTCGGAAAGTTCGATTTCTTCCACCGATTTGCCGATACAGATGCCGTATTCCCCTTCGGGAATTACCCAGTCATGGACATTTACGTCGTAGATTTGAAATGCATCCGTCGTAAGCTTCATGCAGATTTCCTTCTTCTCTCCCGGATTTAAGGAAACTTTTTCAAATCCGCGAAGTTCCAGACTTGCACGCTTAAAATCGCCCATCGCATTTCTTACGTAAAGCTGGGGAACGGTTTTTCCGACACGGTTTCCGATGTTCTTCACTTCGAAGCAGACATTATATCCGTTCTCTTCTTTGGCAACATGAAGATTCGAGTATTCATAGTCCGTGTAGGATAATCCGTAGCCGAACGGAAACTGCACGGGAATCATTTTACTAACGTAATGACGGTAACCGATAAACAGACCTTCCTCGTAGGGAACGGAGAATTCACGGCTTCCGAAATTCTTTGCCGGGGTGTCCTCGATGTGTAACGGCCAGGTTTCCGCAAGATGCCCGCTCGGATTCTCGCGTCCCGTAAGAAGTGCCACTGCAGCTTCCGCCACCGCTTCTCCGCCGAGATACATCTGCAAAACCGCATCAAACCGCTCTAAGCCTTCCATAACGAAGGGCGCGCCGCCGAAGGATAAGAATACGATTTTTTTATCCAGTGAAACCAGTTTCTGAATCAGATGAATCTGGTTCTCGGGCATCAGAAGCGTTGTACGGTCGTAACCTTCGCCTTCCGCAAGGTCCGTCAGACCGCCGCAGTAAAGAATCAGGTCGCAGTTCTCCGCCTTCTCCAAAGCCTCTGCTTCCATATTTTCATCAAAATCGTATCGAAGGCTGTCATATCCTTTTGCAAAATCCACATTCGCAAATTCCGCTTTCATGCAGTCAAGCACATTCGGATATTCCACAGCATTGATATGGCTGCTTCCGCCGCCCTGAAAACGCGTTTTTACGGCCAGATCACCGATAATAAGAATCTTTTCATCCCCTTTTAAGGGAAGCGTGCCTTCGTTCTTTAAAAGAACGCCTGCATTTGCGGCGGCTTCATAAGCCAGTCTGTGACGCCGCTTCGTCTCTTCTCGTTCCCTGTATTCTTCTTTCGTCGGAATGATATGCTTTGCTTCTTCCTCGTCGGTTGTTCCGCACCGGTCAATCAATGCAAGCAGACGGTTCACCGCCCGGTCAATCTCTTCCTCGGTAATAAGGCCCGCTTCAAGATCTTTCTTTAATGCCGCTTTATGAACACCGTGGCTGTCCGGCATCTCGAGATCCATACCGGCTTTTACGGACTTAGTCAGTTCCGAGCAGGCACCCCAGTCGGACATAACCAGACCGTCAAATCCCCATTCATCTCTTAAAACATCCGTCAAAAGCCACTTATTCTCCGTGGAATAATACCCGTTAACCAGGTTATAGGATGCCATCAGCGTCGTGGGACGGGCATTCTTTACGATGATTTCAAACGCTTTTAAATAGATTTCCCGAAGGGTTCTTTCATCAATGATGCTGTTGGTACGCATACGGTGCGTTTCCTGGGAATTGCATGCAAAATGCTTTAAGGATGTGCCCACGCTGTTTTGTTGGACACCGCGAATAAAGGATGTACCGATACATCCGGCAAGATAAGGATCCTCGCTGAAATATTCGAAGTTTCGTCCGCAAAGAGGCGAACGCTTCATATTCGTTCCGGGTCCCAAAAGAACGGAAACACCCTTCTCTTTCGTTTCCTTACCGAGTTCGTCTCCGATGCGACCCACGATTCCGGGATCGAAAGTGCAGGCAAGAGCACTTGCGGTCGGATAACAGATGGCCGGTTCGGCACTGTTGTTGTTTGCGCCCTCAACCTGCTTTCTTAAGCCGTGAGGTCCGTCGGAAAGGACAAGGTGTTTGATTTTACCGTCGAAGGATTTCGTGCGCCAGAAACCCTTACCGGATAAAAGTTCCAGTTTTTCATCAAGACTTAAATTCATACTAGCCCCCCTGGTTATTTGAATCTGTTTGTCTGTGTATTGTCGATTACAAAGAATGCTCTTCCGTCTTCGCCTTCAGCGTCCCGTAGAATTCCGGGAAATCCTTGTCGATGCGGACAATTTTACCTTCCTGCGTAATAAAACAGTGTTCGGAAGTTGCCGTGCAGACAACGACGCTTCGCTGGTTGAGCATTTTATACCGGAACCGCATGCGGATTCCGCTGCACTCTTCCACAAGGATATAAATGCGGATTTCATCGCTGAATGTCGTCGGAACCTTGTACTGGCATTCCACTTTCGTTACGGGCGATACAATCCCCATCTTTTCAAGTTTTGCATATTCATATCCGAGTTTTGTCAGATAATCGATTCTGGCTTCCTCCATGAAACGGATATAATTCGAATGATGCGTGATGCCCATCCGGTCTGTTTCATAGTACTGCACTTTGTGAATATAAGGTGTGATTTCTTCCATTTTTCCCCTCTGAATTCGTCCGGAGACGGTATTCGTTGTGATTTTCGCGTCTTGCGAAAAGAAATTGCGATTCCGGACAACAATTTATTATACCATAAATCCGCCGATTATAAAATCGTCATAACCGGCGTCTTTCGGAAGGTATTCACGATTCTCATGATTGCCGAGTAGATAATTCCCAATGCGAAAATATAGACCACCGCCCATTCCGAGCGCATAAAAAATCCGATCGCCACGGCGGAAACTGCCACGATGATGTTGACGATTCCGGAGCTTAATTTTAACTTCCAGGGAGCTTCGTTGTGCTTCTGCTCTAAGGCACGCATCACATCCACAAAGCCTTTAAACGCATAAAATCCAAGCAGATAAAGGATGATAAAAAGGGTATGTCTGTTTCTTAAGGAGAAATTAAATACGCCGAAATCAAACAGAATAAAGCCCAGAATCAAGATAACCTTGCCGCCCACCATATGCCTTGCCATCTGGGAATAGAAATGTAGAAGACGGATGCCGTAGGCTATCATCCAGACGGATAAAACAATCATGACCAGTTTCACGCCGGAAATCCCGCCGAACTGCATGCAAATAAGCAATGCTGCCAGAAGAAGCATTGCAATTGCCGTCATTATGTTTTTGAATTTTTTCCGAAATTCCATCCGTTGCCTTTTTCTCTGTTTGTTTTATCTGTTTGTCTTACCTTTTCGTTTTACCTGTTTGCTTTATTTTTCTTTGCCTTCGGTTCGTAGATCTTTCGCATCACCATTTTCTTTTGTTCCATGGCTGCCGTAAAGAAACGTCCCAAAACCGTATTTTCTTTCTCCTGCGCGGATAAATATTCTTCCCTGGCAGGGGTTAAATCAAACGGAATCACTTCTTTTTTGGAAAGTTTCTCACCAAACGCTTTCCAGTCCTCGGCGGCGGAAAGTCTTCTCGTTTCGATGATTCTTTTAATTTCGCCCTCCCACTCTTTCAACGCTTCAAAGTCATAATGATCAACCCTGAATTCTTCCGTCGGATTTCGAAGCGTCTTCATTGCATATACCATCTGGGAAAAGGCATGATAGAAATCCGAGGGATTGTCTTTTATGATCTCTTCGTATTCGTTCCATGCCGGCAGATATTTATAGCGGATAAAACTATAATCCGGCAGGTGTCCCGCTCTTCCGTGGCCTAAGTTCATGATGGAATTTTCACTGTACTGATAAATGGAATTTACATAGGTCGACGTTTCGATATCATCGACAAACGAAGTACTGTGCTTCCATGTGATTTTACGGTCACGGTCGACACCGTCTTCTTTTACGATCTCGTAGAAATAACTGTCCGTGTTGTTAATTACAAGCGACGGTGTCCCGGCAAAATAGCGATGTGCCCACGTATCCGCCAGAATATGCATGGCAACGCCGACTGCCTGAAGGCTTTCGTTTTTTGCCCTGTCCACGGTCTGTTTTAAAAGTACGCTGTTCGGATTGCAGATCAGACGGTATTTGCGCATATACGCCTTAGAACGGCCCTTTCGTTTTACATTCAGATCATACGGCAGGAAATGAAAAGACGACCAGATGGACGTAATCTCGCGGATACCGGGCGGATTGGTCGGCATATCCATCAGTTCAAGGCTTAACTGGGTGGTTGCTGCCCCCTTCGGTCCGTTTATCGTCGATAAAAAGGTTGCGGTGCACAGATCCACAAACTGCGCAGCAAAACAAACCTCCAGGCTTTCCTCGTGGGAATAACCTGCAAGATACGCCGCACAATATGTAGCATAATAGTGAAAATCTTCCTGCATCTTATACCTCAGTTTTTATCTGATACATTCCTTCACGCCGCATGGTATGCCGGACGGAAACCGTCGCGACAAACAGGTCCGTAACGATGACAAAATCCGTAACCGTCATTAAAAGCCCCGCAACCTTTTCCTCCAAAAGATAGTCTTCTTCGGCATAGTATCCACGTACCGCCGAATAGATATTAAACGCACAAAACAATACGTAAATGAGCATCACAATAACGTAAAATCCCTTTTTCGGCTTTCCTCTTCCCTCCGAAACCGCTCCGTGGGCAATAATAAAACGGATCATAACATCAATGAAGGAAAATAAAAGGACAATGGCTATGGTAATAACGGTAATCAATGTCTTTTCATTTTGGGTGGATTCATCGAGAAAAGGAAGAATGGTTGTCTCCACAAATAACTGATATTCCATGGATATCAACAAAATAAAACGCAGAACAGACCAGATGCCGAGTATAAGCACTCCCCATCCGCAGATAATCATGGTCTTTTGTTTTCTTCTGAATTTTGCGCTGTTCATACTTCTTTATTGTAACACAAAAAAAGGCCGTATCGAACGATTAATTCGATACAGCCTTAAAATGCGTTTCGATTATGCTGACTTTGTCCAACTTAAATCAGTGCAGGACAATGGATTTTCTCTTGCACTTTTCGCGGCAGGTGCCGCATTCGATACACTTGTCATAATCGATGTGTGCATGCATATTTTCAACCGTAATGGCTTCTGCCGGACAGTTCCTTGCGCACATGCCGCAGGCGATACAGCTTGTTGTACATTCCTTCATGGCCTGAGGGCCTTTGGATGCCGAAGAACATGCTACCGCAAACATGGCATCATACGGAATGAGTTCGATTAAGTGTCTCGGACAGATTGCAACACATTTGCCGCAGGCCTTGCAGGCTTCCTTGTCTACAACCGCCACACCGTTTACCACGTGAATTGCGTCAAACGGGCAAACCGACACGCAGGTTCCGAAACCCTGGCAGCCGGAGTTGCAGCTTTTCGGTCCCTGATTCGGGATAAATGCAATCATCTGACAGTCTTTCTGTCCGGTGTAATGATAATCTTCATGCGTCTTGTCGCAGTCACCCTGGCATTTTACAAAGGCAACCATTCTCTTGCCTTCTTCTGCCTTGACGCCCATGATTTCGCCGACTTTCTTTGCCACTTCCGCGCCACCGACAGGGCAGGCATTTACGGGAGCTTCTCCCTTAACGATAGCCGCCGCACAGCCGGAGCATCCGGGATATCCGCAGCCGCCGCAGTTGTTGCCGGGAAGGGTTGCTTCAATCTTTTCCTGTCTTTCATCCACTTCCACCTTAAAAATGTTTGCGGCGATTCCAAGGAAAATACCGATAAAGAGTCCGACCGCAGCCACAATGGAGATGGCAATGATAATTCCGATATAATTCATTCTCTCATCCCTCCTATATCAGCCCTGCAAAACCACAGAAGGCGATTGCCATCAGACCTGCCGTTACAAGGACGATGGGCATTCCCCGGAAGGGTTTCGGGATATCGTTGTATTCCATTTTCTCACGGATTCCGGCAAGGATAATAATTGCAATCGCAAAACCTGCAGCGGTCGCAAATCCGTTTACCACTCCGGTTAAAATATCATACCCGTAGTTTACGTTGTTAATGGCTACACCGAGTACCGCGCAGTTGGTGGTAATTAAGGGTAAGTAAACACCCAGTGCTTCATATAAGGGTTTTACAAACTTCTTTAAGAACAGTTCCACGAACTGAACCAGCGCCGCAATAATCAGAATGAATACGATGGTTTTCAGGTACGTTACGTGAAGCGGGGTTAAAATAAACTTGTAAATCAGACCCGCCACAAGGCTCGATAAGGTGATGACGAAAATAACCGCAGCACCCA
>ODAJ012192829.1_pt1 | contig 30674 bp, 38 predicted proteins | sample 1539241 | NCBI WGS metagenome assembly ODAJ01 (sample SAMN02144231, study PRJEB22623) | gut metagenome | biome: sheep rumen | host: Ovis aries | place: New Zealand
GTAGTCTTTACTAATCAGCCCTTTTTCTGCGTATTCATGATGCCACTTGCAAAGGCAGACTAAGTTGTCATAATCATAGGCTAGATCAGGCCTATTTTTTATAGGTTCTATATGATGTACTTCAACTCTTCTAGAGTTGTAAATACCCTCATCTAGACATACAGCACAAAGATTCTTACTGTCTTCCCTGACTATCTTAGCTAAGTTATGATACTTTCCCTTTTGTCTAAATGCATAGCCTGTATCTTTCCGGCTGTAACCAAACCCTGTATTGTACGCATTCTTTCTACACCTATTTGACTCAAACAGATGTATGCCTCCACAAACAGTACACGTCTTATACATCGCTATCAGTTTCTTTTTCAGACACAAACTCTACAACATCACCGATATTGCAATCCAAAAAGCTACAAACTTTTTCCAAAGTCATAAGCGATAGAGGTTTGTTTTTACGAAATTTTCTACCAGTCTCGAGGCTCATGTCAAACTTCAGTAAAAAGTCATACAGAGTCAAATGCTTACTATTCAGCTTACGAAACAGCCCGTCGTAAGAAATTGCCACAATACTGCCTCTAAAAAACAAATTAAGTCATAAAAGTCTACTTCCGTGTCAGTCCCAATATCGACAACCACAAGTTAAGCAAAAGAGTCAAAGTAGGAAAAAGTTTTAAAGGTGGTGGAAGAAGTAATAAAAAAATGGTTCAAAAACACCATTGTATTTATTTTGTCAATTTTTAGATAAAAGTCAAGCTTTTTTACCCATTTTTTGCGAAAATTTCTTTCAATTTTTTAAGTTTAATTTCTAATTTGCCTATTTTTTTATCAAATTTAAAAATAAATTTATTTTCGAGGTAAAGCGAAAATTTATCCAAAATTGAGGTGTTTTTTATTTTAACTTCGGAGTAAATATTTGAGCGAAGACGGACAATTTGTTCAAGTTTATCTTTGCGCTCACAAAGCGAGATATATTTATTTTTAAGTTTTTCAAACTCAGCCAATAGAGGCTGCAAATTTTCCATAGACATCTCCTTATTTTCTAAAATCGATTTAAATGGCTTTTAAAGCCCTTATTTTTTATCAAAGGTAAAATTACCCTATTTAGCAAATTTCATTCAAATTTACCCCCTTAGAAGCCGCGTAAAAGCTATTTAAAGTTAATCATATTACTCTAACTGCTTTTCTACGATAATTTTTACTCAGATTGTTGCTTATATTTACCGCATAATTCTTTTTGCTACTTAACTCAAAAATTCTTCCGCCAATAGCTTCATCAATCTCCATAATCTCCGAAATATTTCTTTCGCTGGAAATAACAGTAATTAAATTTTTCTTGTTGTATCTGTAGTTGATTAATTCAAAAGCGAGATTTATATCTGCGGTTGTAGGTCTTTGTACTTTTCCGCTTTGGTCTTTTCCCATTTTAAACAAATCATCGATGTACAAAACGTTGATGGTTTTTAATTTAAAAATTGCTTTTTCATACTTTTCACCTTCCGCAGCTAGACTTTTTATCTTTGTTGCCTCATCTCTCCAAAGCATGTAGTAAGCCTTTTTGCCTTGTCTTAAAAATTCAGCGGTAATAGCAGTGCAGATATGAGTTTTACCAGCACCACTTTGCCCACCAACAAAAAACCAGTTGTTTTCGGTGTCGTTTACAAAATCCATTGCTGACTTTTTTAACTCTTCCTGCCACGGCTCTGTTGCTATGTAATTCTCGAAAGAGTATTTTGTTATATAATCTGCAAGTCCGCTGCTTTTGAGGTTTTTAATCATATCCCTGGCATTCATGCAAGTGCAAGCGTGGAAAACAGGGTTTCCGTTTTCGCTTAAACGCATAAAACCTCCGCGGTTTTTACATTTTTCACAGTTATATCCATCAGCTACGTTTAGGTTACCTACACGCCGGTTAAAGATGTCGCACATTTCTTTATCTGGATTTTCATATTCTGCTTCTGATTTTTTGGTCAGGAGCATTTTTTTTGCATATTTATTTTTCATATACTCGAGCTTTTTTAAAAATTGTTCTGCTACAGACTCCATAAACCCTCACAAACATTAAGTTTTAAGCTTATATATCTCTAAAACCGATTTAAATTTCCTGTAACGCATTTTTATAGCTTAAAGGTAAAATTACATTACTATCCTGTTTTCGTTTAAATTTGACCCCTTAGAAGCCCCAAGAAAGGAATCATAACTTCAAACTAAAAGTTTATTTTCAAATTAAAGCCAAAGACCTAATCGCTCAGGTGGCTTTTTGGGCTCACTTGAGAAAGTGTCCATCACTTTTACGTACTCATCCAGGTTGTAACTGGAATGATTGTTTAATTTGTTTTTGTCTTTTTCATTCAGTTCAAAAAATCCAACCCAGCCGTTAATAATCGAATTCTGCACTATCAGAATTTTTTCTTCGTCACTATCAGCCAACTTATCAAGCTTTTTAAGACTTAGCTCTAATGCTCTGTTTGTTAACGCTGCTTTTTTTTGTTTTCGCGTCTTTAAGTGCTCTTTGAGCTCTTTGCGTAAATCTTCATTTTCGGTGTAAGCATCAATTATTTCATCAAAGCTAAAAGGCTTTGGTTTGGCTTTTTTAGCTTTGGTTTGTTTTTGGCTAATAGAGTTTGAATTATTTTTTTCTTTTTTTGGCGAAATTTTATCCTGCTCTAATTGGCTTTCTTTCTTACTTACTTTACTAATTCTATTTATAGAATTAGTACCTATATTATTATCTAGTATATTAGGTATAATTTTTATACCACCCTGGTATAAATTTTTTACCACCGGTTTAATTGGACTATCCTCATTTTTAAACCGTGTAACGCAGTATTCACAAAACTTAACGCCATTAATTATTTTTTCTTTTTTTTCTATCAAACCTTTTTTTGTTAAACTTTTTAAAACATTTATAACTGTTGCTTTTGTTGAATTGGTCCAGTCCATTAGGTAACGCAAACTTCCACGAAAAGTTTGATTTTCTTCTTGGCTAAAACCGAAAATTATGGCATAAATTAGTAGTTCATTTCCTTTTAGGCCTAATTCACATACAGCCCATCCAGGAATATGAATGTAATTTTCGCTTTTTACCTTTGATTTTGGACGCAGTTCTTGCGTCTCTTTTCTTATTTCTACGTTTTTTGTTGAATTATTATTAAACTCAACACTGTTTTTTGTTAAATCCTCATATTTGCTTTTATTTCCATATTTTGATAAACTAAAAAGTTTTACTTCCTGCATTTTTACTCAGTTTCCAACTATACCAAAGTTATAGTTTTGTATAATTGGGAATCCTCCTTTTTTTTAATATTTAAGATGCACAAAATTATCCTAAAGTTTCACAACAACAAAATTGCTATTTTTTTATTTTGTCTTCAGATTTTTTTGTCATAAACGGAGAACTTTGCATTTTTTCAATTTTTTGCTTTCCTCTCTTAAAAAATCTGTTATAATACACTTACAAAATTCAATTACCTCTTTTCTTTTCTGAGGCTTTTGGTTTTTGTTTAGCTTTATTGCCCAAGCAATAGAGTCGTTACAGTTTAAATTGTTGCCTCGCTTGTCGAGGCGTTTTTGCTGTATATTTGGTATTATAAAAAATAAAAAGTTTTATCAAAATATTTCTTTCACCTTGATGCCATGTACTTTGAGCATCAGCTTTTTCTTTATCTTGTAAACGTCAGTTAACATCCGCTTTGAGCCCTTAACGTCTTCTACCACGGTTCTGCCTTCCCGGTCTTTGTAAACAAAGTCAGCTACATAAAAACACGCTCTTTCGCCCTCTTGCTTTGGTATCAATTCAAACCTAACTTGCGTCTCTAAATCTGTTAGAGCGCCTATTTTTTGTTCTTCTAACAGCTCTTTGTATCTTCTGGCTTCCTTTAAACTGTCAAAGTGCAGACTCCCAACTGTGACTTTCTTGTTCTTGTATTTGCTCAATTAAAATGGTAAATCCCCTTCGTCGAATATACTGCTTTGTTTGGGCTTATTTTCCTCAGCACTTTGGTTTTGTATAAAGTCTACGCCCTCAATAATCACGTCGGTTGTGTAGATTTTTTTACCATCACTATCTTCGTAATTGCCAGTTTGTATTTTTCCAGAAAGTGCCAATTGATCGCCTTTTTTAAAGTATTTTTCTATTAAATCAGCTTTAGGCCCCCATGCCTTGCAACGTATAAAATCTGCCGTTTGTTTAGCTTTTTCTTTTGCCTCTTTACTAAGGCCTCTATCAACAGCTAAAGTGAAGTCCGCAAGCTTGTTGTTGCCATTTATTTCTTTAATCGCCGGATCTGCGCAAAGTCTTCCTAAAAGACACACTTTATTCATTTAAGCCACCTCCCTCACTTTTTTCTTTAAAAACATGCTCATTTTCTGTATGGCCTCAGAGTCTAATTTACCAAAGTCAACTTTAAGCTCTCTTGCAAGCATAGATTTAACTTCTGCGGGATTTGTGCCAGTTTTTTTGCAATAATTTTCTAAAGCCTCTTTTAATTCATGTTTGTAATAATCTGCAAAGGCTTTCTTATACTCTGATCTCTCTTCGGCTTGAAAATCAGCATCTTTAGTATCATCAATTGCAAAAAGTCCGTTTAAAGCATATTTTCTTGCATAACTGCTAGAACTCCCTGTTAGTTGACTGCCGTCCATGCCTTTTTTGCTATCTTCTTCCCTCGCAAAGGCCGTGGTTTCTACACTTTCGCCGCTTTCTGTGTCTGTTATTTTAGCGGTCGCCTTTACATAAAATCTTTCGCCAGCAGGCACAATATCGTCACTGATAGTTATTGTTGCCATGTTCTTGGCAAGAATTGGTTTTAAAGCTTCTAAGATATCTTCGCAATTTCTGTATTTGTATTTACCAAAATTATTGTATTGTGTTTTCGGCGCCTTTAGTTCATTTTGTATTGCTAATAGCTTTTTATAGACTTTGACCATTATTTTTACCTCGCTCTAACATATTCTGTTTGTTCTAAGACAGCCCCAGGTGTCGTGCCGCCACTTTTTAAAAATTTTCTAAGTGAAGCAATATCAATTTTTGGTCTTTGCTCTAACAAAAAATCTATGGGAATCTTATTTTCATCAACAACGTGGACCTTTTCAGAAGTCCCTATAGAAAGATTAAAAGTCCCAGCCTTGGCTTTTTTTAAGCCCGCCGTTTGCATGTAAATCAAAACCGCAGACTTCATTTTTTCTATGTTTTTGTTAATTGACTCCATCTTTCTTTTCAGCCGGTCTTTTTCGCCCTTTAAAGCCGCTAAATCACTCTCTAATTGTTTCTGAATATAAACATAACTCTCTAGTTTTTCATTTGCTCCTATGCTTTCTAAGGTATCAGCTAACGTTTGTGCGTCTATCTCTCCGTTTTCTAAAAGATCGTATAAAAACTGCGCTTGTGCCGTCATTTGGTATAAAGTAGACAAAAAATCACCTCTTATTATTGCGAAATAAAAACTCAAATTTTTGTTGGTAATGATCACAAAGCATGTAAATTTCAGTTACCGTCCAATCCGAAAAACCTCTAATTTTACGGTTAACTGCCGATGCTGACACAGCCAACATGTCAGCAACATCTTTCTGTGAATCACCTTTTTTTGCCATTTCTGCAGCCAATTCTGGGTATGCAACTGGTTTTATTTTCTATACCTCCTGCTTTTTTTGCTTTAAATACAAACTATTGTTTTATTAACACTTTTTTTGCATAAAATAAATAATATTTTTGTATTTAATATCTTTTAGTTATTATATTTTAATATTTTTTAAAAGCAATAATAATATTGTTTAGTTATTTATACACATTTTTTGTAAAATATAAAAAGACAAAGATGTTTTAAATCTTTGCTGTTTTAAGAGGCATCAATAACCACGTCAATTTTTTATCTATACTTTTTTAAAAACTTATATATTGTGCTTTTTTTATTTACAAAAAAATTCGACGCCGTTAAAAATGCAAAGTCGCCTAAAGCGACTATTTTTTAGTCTCTTTTTTTATATTTTTAACTTCTGCCCCACATAAATAAGATCCACGTTTTTGATGTTGTTTTTAGCCGCCAATTCTTTGACGGTTGTGTGGTAATCCACAGCTATTTGGCTCAAAGTATCGCCTTTTTTTACCGTGTAAATAACAGGCTCTGATGGTTTATCAGCATTGCTTTGACTAGGTTTTCCAAACCCATTAAAGCCTCCGTTTTTTATAATTGTCGGAAAATCTACGTAGCAAATATCTGAATCAACCACAGCACCGCCAATCCTAAGATTGTCACTGTTTTGCCAGATGTGGGTCCCAGGCCAAGAAAAATTAGGTCCGTTTTTAGTCCAAGCAGCTTGCCACTTTGTGTAATCATTTAATCTTGCAGTATCAATTTTTTCATTAAACCAGCTCTTCGAGGCATAAACTCCGACGTAAAAACCTTTTCCCTCTAAAGTGTCACAAAAAGCAATTATGGCGTCTGTAACGCCGTTTTTATTGTCATTTTGCCAACGTTTTTCTTCGACGTCTATGTATACAGGATACTCAAATTGTTTGCCTTTTAGGCAGTTTTCGTAGAAGAAAAGAGCCTCCTCCTTGCCAAATTGATAATCGTTAGCACAAGAATAATAATAGGCACCAACCGGAACATTATTGGATTTAGCACTTCTATAGAATTCTTCAAACAAATCATCTTTGTTTTTGGTTCTGTTTCTGCCATAGCCTGTGTAACCTCCCCTTAATATTGCAAATTTATATTCACTGTTTCTTAACGCCGAAAAATTAAACCCGTTTTCCCACTGAGAAATATCAATACCTTTTATTTCCATATATTAAACTCCTTTAAGAAATAGTATTTTTAATGCCACTAAAAAGCCCGCAAGCGCTTAGACCTAACGCCAGACCAACAACACAGCTCCTTAAAACACCAAAGCCCAACTCAAGCCCGTAAACTAACAGAGCAATAATTACTCCCAAAACCACGTCAAAAAGCGGTAGATATTTAGGTGGAATCCCTAAAATCTTTAAAGCCTCAGCAAAGGCAATAATTAAGCCCACCATAGTAGGTGGGCTCACAAGATAAGAAAAAATTTCTGTTTCGTTCATTTAAAATACCTCTAATCTACTAAAAAGTTAGGATTTTTACAGTTAACCGGGTGCCCGGAAATAAAACTAGCCGCGTAACATTTGTGGCACATTGGTAAATATTTTTCTTCAGTTCCTAAGTCAATTTGCGCACCTTCCCTAACTACTGAAAATCCGTCTACTTTAAGGTTTAAAACAGCTTTTTTGCCACAAACACAGGAAGTCGTAACTTCACGTATACAATCAGCTATCTCTAAAAGCCTTTTACTACCTTCAAAAAGTCGGCTCATGTAGTCAGTTTTAAGTCCGAAACACATAACAATGTATCCGTTATCAGCTAACAGTCTTAATTCTTCTATTTGATTTTCCGTAAAAAACTGCGACTCATCTGTAATTATCACGTCGTAAAGATCTAGGTTTTTTACTTTTTCCCTTAAAGTTTCGCCTTCTTCTAAAACAACAGCTTTGCTTTTTAGGCCTATTCTGGACTTTAAAACTTTTTCGCCGTCTCTAAAATCTGTGGCCGGTTTAGCCAAAAGAACTTTTTTACCATGTTCTTCAAAACTAAACTTTTTCATTAAAGCCATAGCTGTCTTGCTCGACCCCATAACTCCGTAGAAATAGTACATTTTCATTGACACTTACACCTCACTTTTTGTATAATTTAGACCTCAACTGAACTCAAACAGAACAGCTCCCGACCTTGGGAGTTGTTTTGCTTTATAAACACAAAAAGAGCCGGCCTAAAAGACCGACTATATTTTTTTACACTAAATTAGCCTCTACTTTACTTCCTTCAGTTTTTCAAGATAAAAAGAACGCTCACCACTAGGAATTTTACAAACTTCCAAAGCTTTTTCAGGAGCTAGTTTTAGAGTTTCCATCATATTCTTTAAAGTAAACAAAATACCTTTTGATTTGCCTCTGGCCTCGCCTTCAGCGAAACCTTTCTTTTCGCTCTTTTTACACAACTTTTCAGTAATTTCACACATAGCTTGCACCCCCTCTTCAGTTTCTTTGTAAATTTTTTTAGTTTCAGACACAACCGGGAACTCATCTTTATTGTATGCTTTTAAGTCTACAAAAAGCTCCATAAGTTCTGAAACTTTCGACCCATCTTTAACAGCTGAGTTAACGTAGATTTCATCCAAACCATCCTCAATTTTTCTGGAAGATTCACGGACAATTTTGTCCACGTGATACAAAGCATAACCGTCTTTAAATATATCAAACTTCGAGATAAAAATAATTATAACATTTGGTACTCTACGAAATTTAGTCCCCGGACTTGTAATGTTTGCCGTCAAAACAGCACTGTTATATCTTACCCTTTTTAAGTGATCATCATTATTTGTTTTTTGCACCTCAATGTCTACCATCGCTCCGCCTTTTAGTTTGCACATCGCATCGAACACAACAGAACGACCTCTTAGATTTTGCAACTTGGATTGAGGTGTACTTTTAACAACTATGAGTTCTTTGTCATCAAGAATTGTCCTTAAAATTTCTTCGCAAAACTTTTTATCTTCGGCAGCTTTAGTGAACATTACATCGTCAATTAAATTATACTCTTTGACCGCTTGAATAGTTTCTGGCGAATATTTTTCCCTTAAAGTTTTTTCAAAAGAGCTCATAAAAACCTCTCAATAAAGGTTATACATACATTATACAACATTTGTATCAAAAAAACAACAAAGTTTATAAAAATAAATAAATTTGCCTTTAACTTACAGAAAGTACCTTAAAAGCAACAAAAACGGCAAGGCGGTTGATATCTTATCAACTACCTTAAAGAAAACACTCTTTGTTACACTTAAGGCAGAACTGACCCAAGTTTTACTTTGAACTTTTTCAGCTACCACTGGCTCTGGCGAAGAAAAAAATCTCTCTTTTAAAGAGCACAATAAATTCACACCTAAAATAACACTAAAAATTGCATCTATTGTTAGTCGCGCTTTAGCATAATTTTCGTTTGTTTCTGAATTTAACATCTCTTTTATTTTTTCTATCGTCTCATCGCTAATTTCCAGAGATATAGTATTCTTTTTGTGATGTTCAACTTCGTCTTCATTTTCAGCATCTTCTTCGACTTTTTGCTTTTCTTCCGCGTTTTTCTTCTTTTTTTCTAAAGTCACAACTTTTTTAGAGGTAACTTTTTCGTCTGGTTCAGCTAGACATATTAGACTTTTAGATAAAAACAAATTTGTAAAAATCAAAAATATCGAAAAAACTTTTTTCATTTAAATACTCCTTTAAATAATAAAATTCAGCCTCCTCACATCGAGGGCTTTTTATGATCTTTTTTGTGATATAATGGGTACTCGGCAAAGATAATCTCTGCGACTTTAAGGTAGTTGTGTGTTTGTATTTAAATGCGCAACTACCTTTTTTATCACTTTATAAAAATCAACTAAAATTCACAGTTAAAGCGTTCAGCTCTACAACAACGTGCGTTTCACTGGTTTCGCTAACTTGCCTGTTGTATTGTACAAGCACAAAAATATCGTGGTCTGTCTGCTTAGAATAGGTAACTGTAACTACATCAACATCAAAAAAGTTGTATCCACCATCAACGTAACTGTAAGACCCAAAGTATGTAGAAGAATTTTTACAGGCATTAACTTTCATTACAGAAATTGTCGGAGTAACATTTTTCATGCTCTTTGGCACAGGAAAACTAAAATAGATACCATCATTTCTAAAAAGCCCGGCACAATAGACTTTTTTACCAGTAAATGAGTAACTTTCGCCGCTTGAATAAAAAAGAGCCGCGTAAATATCTTCATTTTTTATTTCTAAAGTGTTTGTATTTGTCGGTAAACAATTAACGCCAACTGAGTATTTTTCAGCATCAAAAAAGATTAAAGGCGTGTATCTAGAAAGTGTTTCATAGTACGTGTTAGGCGAGTTAAAGCGGTCATTTACAACCACTTTCACGTCCCAGTCATACGAACTATCAGCCACAAAAGTTGTCTCAACTCCGCTACTCAAAGTGCCAATATACGTGTATTCACTGTCACTGCGCTTTTTAGAGTAATATTCAATTGTTACAGCGTTGTGCCCACCAACAGAGGCCAAATTTGCATCAACTTTTACGAGTCCGCCTGTGCCATCGTTGGTTCTTTTTACTTCGACTGCAGCCTCTGCCGGAAACCAGTCATAGATGCTTACCAGGATCTCTTTTTGTGTAATTAGTCCCCGACTATCTATAACCTCAAAAATTGCATTTAAAGAGGTTGCAGAATCAACGGCGCCGCCAAAACCCTCAGCAGTTGTATTCCCTAAAAAAAGCGGATATGTAACTTCATTTAAAATGACGTTTACACTTTCAATTGTTGCATATTTTTGTGGATGTATACCAGTCGCATAAAAAAACGGATATGACCTGTTTCTTACTAAACGTTGATTATTCCCAGTTATTGTCAGCGTAAACGGGTCTCTGTCTTCGTAGTAGATGTTGCCTAAAGTTGGTGCGCAAATTGATTTGTCTACACTGTAAAAACCGCCTTCTGTAGTTTGGGTGGATTCATCTGAGTACGTAACTTTAACACTGTACTGAGCCGACGCCGAAGTTTTTATGCTTTTGTAGAGCCTGTCTATGGTTACTTCATCTATAAATCCAGTTAAAGTCCTGCCATTTATAGTATCATTGCTTATTATGCTTCCATCAGCACCAATTAAATTCACGGTAATTTCGCGCTCTAAAGGGTTGTAAAAGCCTAAAGTCAACCTTTCACCGATGGTAAAATCTGGAGTTTGGTTGCAAAAAGGGTAGTCATAGGTCGATATATCTAGAATCTCTGAAAAAATAATGGCGCCGCTTTTTTCGGCGCCCTTTAAGATTATCTTGTACTCTGTATTTGGCGTTAAGTCATAAAAACTTAAGTGACCATCAACGCCTGTTTGTTCAGTTAGTACATAACTTTGACCGTTATTTATTGAATACCAAAGTTTATTTAGACTATTTTCAGAAACCCAATTAACACCTATATTTTCTTCGGTTCTAGTACTTAAAGTAGCAACTAAAGTGCCCAAAAATTTTACCTCCTAACTTAAATAAATTCCTACACCGCTTGAATTTGTTAAAAATCTTAGTTTTTCGCCGACATTTAGCTCTTTAAATTCACCTTTTTTAGCAGAAATTTTGTCGTTTTTTATATCAATTAAAGTGTTTCCTTCACTGTCATACGCCGTAAAAAAGTGTGCTCTATTTGAAACAGCATAGTAATTCAAGGCCCCATAAAACTCTATGCCGTCCTTTGTAAACTCTGCTAGAAGCTCATTTGCCCCATTGAAAAGTTTTATAGAGCCTTGATGGTTATTAGCTTTCCCAAGGTTCACAACGCCCCACAGGACCTTTTTTAAGGGTGAAAAAATTATCGACCCTTTAATATCAAATATTTTTAAAAAAGTCCCATAAAGCCCGTTATACGAGATGCTTAGTCCATTTTCGTCAAACATTATAACGTTTTGAGCAGCTCTTTTGGGTAATCTGTCTAGAATAAAAAGTTTGTCGCCTTCGTAAATAATATTGTAACCGTCCAAAACATTCCAAATTTCGTCGGTAGAAGCAGCAAGTTCATCACTAAATGAATTCATCAACTGATTTGTTTGCTCTGTTACTATCTCATTTGTTTGATTATTTACATCATTTAAAAGGTTAGACAATGTCTTTTGAAAATTCCCAAAAGTAATCTCCGTGTACTTTTTAAGAATGCAATCATAATCAAAAGCCACAACTGCAGCCGTTAAGTTGATACTAAGCGGCTCATGAATTACCTCGATTGTATCGCCAATGTCGGTAATATTTTTTAAGTCAGCCCTTAGAGTATACGTTATTTTTGGCTTGGAGTTTTCATCTAAGTATTTTATACCTTGAAGCTCTAAATCTTCGACTAAAGCCGTTTTATAAGCAACCTCATCTGTGTTTCCGTCTTCATCTTTAAAATCTTCTTCGTCAATACTGTCTTGTGAAAAAGAAACAGTTTTAGTGTATGGAACAGAATAACTTTGTGCAGCAGATAAATAGACGCTTCTATCAGGCTCTAATTCATTTAGCAAAATCCCGTCTTTACCAACAGGCAAAAGTTTTGTTACAACATCATCCCAATTTTCTTCACAGGATATTTCCTTTAAATTTTTTCTGTATCTGATAACTACACCGGTATCAGTGCCAATATTTTTGTTTAAACCGATTAAAAAATTATCACGGACTAAGTGACCACCCCAACGTTCCCTGACAACTTCTAAGGCCTCAAAGAGAGATTTTCGAACACAGCGGTACGATCCAACAGAAGTAATATCAGAATAGGTCTTAAAAGGACTTGCAGGTTCGGTCGCTAAATTTAGATGTTCCATGGCCTCAGCACAGTCTTTATCTAAAACATAGGAGTCTTTTATTAAATAATTTTTTGAATCATAAAAAACGTGCCAACATTTTGTTGTGATTTTGCTTTTTGTTTTAGAAACGTTTGTAACTCTAAACGCTTGCTCGCCTTGCGGCAAATTTACTACAAAAATAGCGTCTTCTACTATGTCATCAACATAAATTAAAGGACACTCGAGTTCTAAATAAAAATCGCCATTGTCTTCTTTGTGAACCTTAGCTTTAGAAGCCTTTATGATCTTATCGCCATTTGAATTGAAGATTTTGTCGGTAGATTTAAACAATTTAATCATTTAAGTCACCTTTTTATTAATATTTGTAACCATAAATGTAATGAATTTTTAACTTTAAATCATCTGAAGTTATTCCATTAGGATCAAGATTGAATTTTTTATATGTTTCAAGAGTGACCGTTGTTCCGGAAAAAACCATTTCCATTACATACACAACTAGTGAAACCGGAATCCATTCGCCGATTCTAAACAAACGGACTGAATATTTAAAATCTCCAACACCAGGTATAACAACAAATTCTGAGTAATCATATTCGACTTCACCATAAATTTCAGGATTTGAAACTGCAACACCTATTTTTTGATAGTTTCTAGCAGAATCACTCAGCGTAATAGTTGTAGGTTCTACACCTTCTACGGAAGAAAAAAGTGTGAATCTTCTAGGTATTGCGCCGTCTGTAGCGCCTGTTCCACCTTGACTAACCGGCAAAACGCCTGAAAAGTCTGTTAATTGTGTGGGTGTATTTATTAAGTCTGTATATGAGCCCGAAGTTGCCACTGTTGAAAAATTCGGAATGTTTGTCAAATCTGTATAAGACCCACTAACAGCAACCTCTGAAAATTGTGGTTTATTAGTTAAATCCGCGTAATCATTGGTAAAACAAACAGCACCTAAATCTGCAGTATTTGCTTTTCCTGAAAGTGCAGTGTTTAAGTCTGTTTGACTAGATAAATCCCCTGAAATATTTCCCCAAGTCGAGCCACCTGGGTCTCCTTTTTCGCCCTTTAACATTAAAATTTTAGCTTTTGGTTCCATTTTTTATCCTCCTTTAGGCATCTCTGCGCCAACAATAAGCTACAATATATGGCGGCATGTTGTTATGGGATCTGTTTCCACCTTTAGTCCCTGTAAATGAATAGTAAAAAGGATACGCATATCCGTGCCCTGAAGCAGGGCCTTCATCAGACTCCATGGGGCCTCCGTAGGCAAAAAAAGATTGATCCATTATGCATCTGTGGTCGTGACTCGGCATTTCTTGAATTGTTAATAAGTGATCGACTTCACCGCCAGTATCACCACTTGCATAATCACCACCTGCAGCAAAGATAAATTTATTCGTAATTTGCGTCCAAGTTCCAACACCAAACAAAGTTGCCGGACTTGTAGAATTTGAGTTCCAATAATATGAGCCAACCGGATAGATTAAGTCAATAATACTAGTATTTGTCGGTATTGAAGGCTTGTTGGACAAATCAGCATAAGAGCCACTTGTCGCAACCGTAGAAAGACTCGAAACATCAGCCTTTGTTTGGAATTCAAGTTGTAAATCTGACTGATCATCAATATCGCCAATAATATCTCCCCATGAAATTAATGTACTGATATTCCCTGTTGGCACGGTAATTTCAGGCAAAAGTTCTAAAATACCTCTAAAAATCGTGAAAATATCGCCGTTTTTAATAATTTCTAAGTCATACCAGTATTGACCTGGCTCTAAAAGAGCCGTGTTATCAGGAGTTATTCGAACCACATATTGATTTTCAGCTCTCTTAGTTATTCCGTTATTTAAAGACCTCTGAAAAAGGTAATTTTCATCTTGCGAATTTCTTTTGCAAGAAAAAAAAGCAGCGTCTAAATTTTCCACGCCCTCAAGTTCAAAGCCAAAACTTTCTGTGTCGCCTTTTACCATTTTTATATTGTATGTCGTAAAATTTGGCATTTTTACCTCCTTTAAAGCCATCGTGAATAGTCATTTACAATAATTTTTTCTACTATACCGTCATAATTTATAGTGTTTACGCCAGGTTCTAACTTAAAGTCATCGTAATTTCCAGTTACTAGACGGTTTTTAAGAACGCCGTTTTTCACAGCTTCAAGATTTGTTGTGTCAATTGTTATATTGTTCTCAAGCCCTAAATTTATGTAAAAAATGTCTTTACCATTAACGCCTAAACTAATGTCTCCTGTACCATAAACAGTCATTTTAGGCAAAGAGTACACATTACCTTTGTTTATTATTGATATTTCATTCTCATTTACTAAGCTTAATTTTACATAAAGACTAAAATCAGCTTCAAAACCCCCGGGGATGTTAACGTAGATATAATTAAAGGGCTTAAAAGTAGAGTAATTTGCAGTTGTAGAGACGGTAGCGTTTACTAAAAGATTTAAAGGGTTTTCGCCAAAACAATACCCAAAAGTCAAAGAATCATTTACCAAAGAACACTCACCGCCCACAGTCATTCCACTTGAATAGACATCCAAGCGATAATTACCAGCATTTAACTTTAAAGCCTCTATAGGTATGAAAAATGTAGTATTTTGTGTGGCAGTGCCCTCAAAAAAGAGCACACCGCCATTACAAGTTGCAACTACGCCATTTTTAGAGCCGTAATAATCTATAAAAGTAATTATTTGATCTGCGCCGGAAAATTCTAAAGCTTTTTCAGTTAAGCACTTTTTAAAAGGTTGAACGTGCATTGTAACAGAGGCAGTTTTAAAGCGAATCAGCTTATTAAAATCAATTTGGTTGATGATTTTATATTCATAAACCATAGATGGCTCGTTTGAAAAAGTTACAGTGCCCTCTGAATTTAAAAACCCTATAACTTGGTTAACCACAGACTTGTCGGTTATTCCTATATCAAAAGTTTTGTCATATGCAGAGTAACCTAAGTCAGTGATTATATCCCCGTCTCTACCGTCTATTTCTTCAATATTTGTGCGCATTTGCGGCTTTGTAATAGGTGGTAAATTTTGAATTAGCAGACCGTTTATAGTTTTGCTACTAACTCCGTTTAAAATTATGTGCGGAAACATCTTGCCTCCTTTTTGTTGATTTTTTACGCATAAATTGCCTTGCTAACAGTTTTTCTAATAAATCTGCCCATGTTTTCATCGTCCATTTCTACAGTCATGCCCGAAAGTGCCTCTTTAAAGGCGTCAACAGCCTCTGTATAAGTAAACTTTTCGTATTCATCTATGCCATTTACTTTTTTAGAATTTAAATTTCCTTCTACATCCCAGCTAGCAGGTATCGCGTCTTTCATCTCGCTAGTTACATTTTTCATTTCATCTGAAAAACCAACACCAATACCTTCAGCCAAAGGTTTACCAACTTTGTCTCTGAAAAGTTTCGACGGTGAATTTATGCCAAATAGATGCATTATGAATTGTGTAACATTTCCAACCCATTCAGAGATTTTGTTTTTAATCCAGTCAAAGCTATGAATTATGCCATCCCATATACCTTGTACAATCCCAACGCCTATGTCCCAAAGTTTTCCAGGCAGCTCCCACAAATACTGTAAAATTGCGCCTGCTAATTTTCCAGCCGCTTCCACAACAGATCCTATACTAGAAAGTAAACCTTGGACTAAAGCACCAACAAGTTTGACTCCAGACTGAATCAATTCAGGAAGTTTCTGTATTAACATACTTACAAGTTTAAATATAATCTCCGGCATCATCATAATAAGTTTTGGCAAAGCTTTTATAATTCCCTCTATCAGCGAAAAAATAATTTCTACACCCGCTTCTAGAACCACAGGAAGGGTATTTATAGCATTTTCTGCAACGTCTAAAATAATTTCAGGGATCATGTCTATTAAATCAGGCAACGCATCTGATATTCCCTTTGCTAAGGTTTTTATTAGTTCCCAAGCCGCTTTGGTTATTTGTGTCATATTTTTAAACCACATATCAGATAAATCCTTAATAATTTTAGGCATCATTGCTATTAATTGAGGCAAAGACTGAGTTATACCATTTATTAAAGCAAGTATAATTTTCAAACCGACATCTATCAGTTTTGGTAAAGCAGAAAGCAAAGCCGAAAGAATTTGTGGTATTAACCCCGAAAGAGCGTCTATGATGCGAGGTAGAACATCTAATATGGCATCTAAAGCCGTTGATACTGCATCTATTAAAATTGGCAAAGTTTCTTCTATTAAAGGTGGGACTATCTCTATGATTTGAGGTACTAACGTAGTTAAAATTTCGCTAGCAGCTGGACCTATGCTTTTTATAACGTTTTGTACAACTGGGATTAAATTTTTACCTAAATTGATTACTGATTCTACCAAATTATTAACCAAAGGCGTTAAGTCTCCGCCTTTAGCTAAACCCGTTAAAAGATTCTGCCACGCACTTTTTGTGGCGTTCATAGATCCTTCTATGGTTTTTTCCGCTTCCTTTGCGGTGGTTCCAGTAATTTGCAATTCACCTTGAATTACGTGAATAGCATTAAAAACGTCATTTAGGTTGCCTATGTCATAATGAACGCCTGTTATTTTTTCAGCATCGGCTAAAAGGCGTTCCATTTCTGATTTGGTGCCACCATACAAATGTGTTCACACAAACTCGCTAGGTTTGTGCCGTTTATACAACTGCTGCATGTCACCATGCAGTTCAGACTATCTCTTCACTTTAAAAGTGCCCTGCGCTTCCATCCGCTTGGATGTACTCTACTTGCTCTCGCTTTCGTTAGTCGTTACACGTTTTCTTTTTTTACAGTATTCAAATCTATACCCTCTAGTTCTCCCTCTAAGACCTATACTATTTTGTTTTAGCATTTGTGAAATGTTAGATATAGAACATTTAAAAAAATTAGCTGCTTCCGTTACAGACTTAAAAAACTTTATTTCCACTAAATTTCCCCAAGAAATATGCCCCCCACCTCTTTTTTTTCGTATTTCTTCGTATCGCAAAGCTTTTATCAATTCGTTTCTAACACCAAGATTATTTTCACTATAACTACACCATTCTAAATTAGTTATAGAGTTGTTTAATCTATTACCATCGATATGATTTATACAAATTTTATTATTAGGATTAGGTAAAAAAGTCTCAGCTATAAGTCTGTGAACAGCATATTTTTTTCTGACGTTTTTGTTGTAGAGGTCAACGTAGAGATATCCATTTCTGCAGAAAGAGGGCTTTTTTATTTTTCCTGAAAAATTATTTCTAATTTTTCCTTTTTCATTAACAGAATAATTAATATTTTTTTGAATATTAACCCACATGTGCCCTCCATTTATGTAAAAAAAGAACTTCGCACGGTATTGGCTTAAATAAAGCGTTTCACCGTTTTCACAGGGTTTATACTCGGCTAAGTTTACGCCCACCGAGTTTTAGGTTATCTAACATGGTATAATTTTGCTTAGCAAACCCTTGATAGGCATTCTGTATTAACTCCATAGAAGTACCCATCTTGTTGGCGTTATCAGCCATGTCTTTAACAGCCATATCACCAACTTCAGCAACTTTAGCAGTATCTCCACCCAAAGATTGCATCAAACTTGCTGAAAATCCGGTAATTGTCTCCATGTACTGGTTTGCGCTTAATCCAGCTGATTTGTACGCGTTATTCGCATAATTTTCTACAATCCCAGCACTTTCACCAAAAAGAGTTTCTACACCACCTATTAGCTGTTCATAATTTGCAAAATTTTCTACGGCGTTTTTGCCTAAATTAACAACAGCACCTGCTAATTTTTTCACACCATCCAGAGCCGCTGTTATTCCTTGGCTTACTAAATTAGCCAAAGCACCCTTCATTACGGTAAAACCACCATCCGCTGCTTTTTTTGCCTCTTTACCAGTATCTTCAGTTTCTTTGCCTAAAGAGTCCATTTCTTTGGTGGTTTTGTTAATAGCAGTTTCAGTGTCATTCATAGTTGTTTTGATACTGCTCATTTGTTTTGTGTTTTTGTCCAGGCTCTTATTTTCAGAATCTATCTCTTTCTGTAACGCCGAAACAATTTTAGCTTGCTTTTCGTATTCTGGAGATGTTTGCCCATATTTTTGTTTTATAGATTCAAGTTTAGCTGCCTCTTCATCTCTTTTTTTCGTTAGTTCAGATATTTTTTCTTTGTTTGCTGTAATAAGCTTTGAATAATTATCATACACACCATCTAAAGAGCTCAAAAGATTCTTTTGTTGAGCAAGTATCGAGTTGTAACGCTCAGTGGTATTTATTACAGCCTGCTCAGATTTGTCACTGTTTGCAAAACTCGAGGAAATAGCATTTAAAGCACTTCCAGCCTCTTTTAGTTCTTGTTTTATTAAACTCAAAGACTTTCTATATTCATCCGCACCACCAAGTTTTATAGTCCCGCCAAGTCCTGACGCCATATTTTGCCTCCTTTCTTAAAACCACTCTTCAGATTTTTGTACTTTTTTCTTTAATTTTGCATAGGTTGTTCGACTTTTATTTAGCATAAGTTCTAAATCAAAGTCTTCTTTGTAGTGATTATAAAGTTTTAAAAAAGTTGTAAGAGTAATTCTGCCTGCGTTTTTATAATTAAATCCCAGCTTTTTTACGCAAATAAAATAGATCCACGAAAAATCAATTACTGGGTCTTCATCTTCGTGGATTATGCGTTTTTTTCGTCACTTTTAGTACTCTTAACTACCGTATTATTTAACTCCTGCGTCATTTGCCCTAAACCGATATTTGTAATTAATCTACCAACTTGCTTTAAAGTAAAATGTTTTTTATCTGTGCCTTTTTCTTCATTTTCTATGTCTATTGCCTCATTTAGCATTGCAGTGTAGCCAAAAATTATAGCTTTTGCATTAACCTCACCTTTAGACCCGTCTGTTAATTCGCCCCACTTTGCTACAGACCCATATTTTTCTTGTATTTCTTCCATCACATTTAAGTTAAAAATTATCTTATAAGTCTGCCCGTTAAATAAAAACTCACCGCTAACGTCTTTCATTTACACCTCCGATTTTTGTGATATACTTCTGTTGTCACCTCCTTTTAGTTCGGCGAGAGGGATTTTCCACAGGACAATCAAAAAGACGCCTGATTTATTTCAGGTCTCTTTTTTGCTTTTTGTGATATAATAAGAAGGTAGTAAGGATTTTTCGGATTAATCTTTGCTGATGTTTATCGTTATTTCAAAAGAGCAGTTATCGAAAATAGCTGTTCTTTTTTTGTTTAACGAAAAAAACCAAGCTATGATTTTCCGGAACACTTCACCCATACTTACCACCTCCCTTTTACAAAACTAAAAGCGTGAGAGTGGAGTAAAAAAGCAAAGATTATCCTTACTACCTGGATACATTATATCACACGGAGCAGAGCTTTAAAAGGTCTTGCCTATGGCTTTGGAGCCGCTAAAAGACCCTCTAAGTACGTTAAAGCCGCGGTTTTGGTATCAAATTGCTGTGTTTCTGACCATTTACCATCGCTTAAAGCAGCTATAGTGCCTTCCAGTTCATATGTACCAAATTCTGTACTTTCGCCTCTTGTATTGTTCTCAGCTTGCGGCTCTGAAAATTTAACTTTGTACAAAAACTCAACTTTGTACTTGTATTCACCGTTTATCATTTTAGTAACTATGCGTCCCAAACCAACATAAGGCGCAACGTCATTGACATTTCGAGTCATTACGGAAGATGTCACCGTGTGACCTAAAAGTTCAGCCATAGTGTCGATGTCCTCTTCATCTATACCAATAGTAACCGTGCCGCTTTGAAAAGACGTATCACTTTCTGCCAGGGCATCATCTGCATAAAGCATAGCACTGTTGTTTGAGATCTCTACGCTACAACTTATAGCTTTTCCAGGTGTCTTGGCACCCTCATAAGTGGGACCTGTAGCTGTTTCTGTTAAAACTGAATACCTAAAACTATTTAAACCAATTTTTGCCATATTATTCGCTCCTTAAATATGAAAAATTTAATGTTATAAAGTAATAACCTGTGTCTGGGTCGTATAAATCGCCACTTGAGCGGTCTACTTCCCATAAAAAATCATTTTGTTTTAGTACATTTTTTACCGCATCAACAATTTTTGTGTAATTGCCTTTGGAGTAAATACTAAAATCATAGTAATCAACGTAATTTTCCAGTTCATCGTCAGCTGTGAAAGCCCTGTCCATGCTTTCTTTTTGCCAAACTACATACGGCTCGCCATGACCTTCGTAATGTAAAAATTTAACAGGTATTGACTTGCCGTCTACTGAAAAATTACTAAAAATTCTTGTGATTAATTCATTCATTTGAACATTCCACCAGTCGCTTTAACAAACGCCGTATAAAAAGCGTCTGTGATTTGTTTTTTCTTAAAAGATTTTCTGAAAAACTTTTGCTGTGGATAGTGGTGATTATGCCGACCATACTCAAAGAGATTTGCAACCAGTGGCGCAGGTGTTTTTTTGCCTAAATGATTTGTGTAGTAGCCATCAACTACCATAACTTTTGCATTGATAGCACCGTCACTAGGTGTTTTGTAAACTTTAGATACACAAATACAGTTTTTAAAATTGCTTTTTTTTAAAGGCGCAGGCAAGTTATTTAAAACGTTTTTATACGCAACTTGCGCACCGGCTTTTACCATCTCGCCACAGATTTTTTCTGTATCTTTTTCTAGTTTAGATATTTCTTTTATCAGCTCTGTTGGCATTTTGGCCTGGAATTTAGCCATTAAAGAGTCACCTCTTTAGCTTGAATTTCCAGCTCTACATTTTCTTCATTCACATTATTTAAATATTGAATTGTATAAGTTTTGCCTCTAAAAGAAATGAGCATATCACGTGTAATCTCTGTTACAGGATACCGAATGGTAAAATTTGTAAACGCTTTTTCAAAATCTGTTCCGTTTGCAATTAAAGTAAAACCCTTAGTGGTTTTAACGCTGGCATAAGGCTGCAAAATTATATTGTTAATGGTAGTTTGAAAGCCGTCTTCATCTTCTATGACCTGCGTACTATAAATTGTAATTTGCTTATTATATTTTCCGGCATTAATCATAATAAATTCACCGAATGTAGATTTAAAATGGCTTCCACCACTCTATTTAAGTTTTTAGAGTCAACGTACATTGTACGGTTGTCCCACATATCCTGGCAAAGCACAAACACCACAATCACAAAATCCTGGTAATTATCCAGCTCTAAGGTTGTGCGACCTGTGTATTCAACAATAAACCTTTTAGCAACTTCCAATATATTTTTTAGAGTGTTTACATCGGAAGATGTCGTCTCATACAGTCTTAAGTACGAGGCAACATCCTGATAGGTTATATCGCTGACTTTAGAGATTTCATTCATCCGCCACCACCAACATTTACAACTACCTGTGCATATTGTGACACGTCATATGTCCCGTCTTCTGTAATATCTAGGCTCCCAGAAGGTCCTGGAACTGCCACGCTAGCTGTAGCATACTGCGCAACATCAATATTTGTACCATTTTCTGTGAGTTCTATGTTGCCAGTTGGCTCTGGAACAGCTACGTCAGCTTTAGCATATTGCGCGACATCAATATCCGTGCCATTTGCAGTAATTGTTTTAGTCCCTGTTGGAGTAATCAAAGTATATTCTTCGACTAAGCCTTGAGCTATCATTTCTGCGCCTGTCTCACTTGTAGTTTCAAAAACTGCACCACTTGAAGGCGAAAAAAAGGCGCCGTTTAAAAAACGCGTAAACGGCTTTAGAGCTTTTACAAACATTATTTTTTACCTCCTTTTTTAGTTTTTACACCGGGTTTGCTTTTTTCGATTTTTACGTAAGGCATTATATATCCGGCTTTAGTTAAGTCTTTAATTAAAGCTTGATCCGTCAATTCACGGATTTCGTCTTTAGCCATGCTAATAGCTCCGCTAAAGGAGTTTAGCGCTTTATATTTCATTTAAAAGCCCCCTTTAAGCAGAAGCCATCACTAATTTAGCAATTTTTTGAGCATCTTCGACTTTAGAATCAAACTCAAACCAACCAATTACGCCGACCGCGTGTTCATCTGCGTATTTTTCACGTAAAACTTCAATGCTGAGTTCCTCATTAAACTTTGTAGCAAGACCTCTGAAGTCGCCATAGAAGATCGCATTTTTACCTGCAGCCATATCAGGCATATTGTCAGAAACATACACAGGCTTGCCTAACAGCGTGGTACCAAACGGGCTCGAGACATCATCGTTCAAGAGATAGTACCCGGTTGTAGCTTTTAATAGCCTTAAAGCCGTTCTAGTAGCAGGGGACATAATCCACATGGCATTTTCTTGGAATTCATCTTTAATTTTGTCATGTAATTGTACAACTTCATCAGCTGTTATAACCGTCTGTGATGCGGCTGTTATATAGTTTGTTAAACCATAAAGACCTAAAACTTTTGACGGAGTTGTCGGAGGATTACCAGGTGTTCCGTTCAAAAGCTCATTTTCAATAAATCTTTTGATCGAATATGCCATTTCGTCAACTATAAAGGCAACTATATCAAACTGTGAATTGTTAATTAAGGACCTGGAAATTTTTGTCAAAGCGCCTGCAAGGTAGCCAGTCAAAGTAATAGAATCAAATTTTCCGGAAGAACTGGTTAAAGCTGAAAATTCATCTTGGTATGCAACCGTAATAGTTGTTGTGTCTACATCGTAGTAAGGCAGTTCCAAAGTCCCTTTAACATTGTACTTAGTGGATCTCTCTAAAATCGGGCAGATGTTATAGACTTTTTTGATTATCCTGTTAGCAATTGTAGTTGGAACAACTGCGCCGTTATCACCAAAAGTCATATTATTGGCTCTTTCGTTTGTAACTATACCTCTAATATAATTTTCAAAAGCCCGTGTTTCTTTGACTTCCTGCCCACATTTTGCGCGTGTATCTTCGCTCATTTCTTCTTTTGGCTTTTCACCATTTTCTTCTTCACTTGCAGGTGCCATTTTTTTACCATTGCCACTACCTTCACGGTCAAAAAAGTCGTCTAAATCTAAAGCCTTAACAATTTTCCTAACATTGTCGCGGATTTCAGCAAGTTCAGCCATTTCGGCATCTGTCAATTCACGGTTTTCAGCCTTTGCTTTGTTTAAAGTCTCTTCAGCCCTTGTAACTAAATCATTTTTCTTTTCTAAAAGTTCTTTTTGATTCATAAATTAAAATCCTCTCTTTATTAAAAAATATTTTTTATTTCTTTGATTATTTTTTCATATTTTGAGTAGTCAATTTTATCTATAATAGGTTCGGGCAGATGGTCAGTCTCTGCCCGAGTTGTACTTACAGTGTTCTTTATGTCTAACCTAACTAATAGCGGTTCGCTGCGATACTGAATTTTTTCATCGCTCCGGGCTGTTATTAGGTTGCCTTCGTAAGCCGGAACTTTTTCTCGGTCTAAAATAGAGACTTCGTATAAATCCAAATCTTTAATAGCTCGAGTCGGCAAGCCGTTTTCAAAGCTGTTTTCTACGTCAACGTCAGAAAAGCCAAAAGACCAACCCACTAAATCGCCGTTTTTAGCTTTTTCTACAACCTCAGGATCTGTAATTATTGCACGGGCTTTAAGGCCTATAGAATCTTCATAAAGCTCTAAATTGCCTTTTTTGGTTGAGCCTAAATCTCTGTTCCAATCGTGGTTTAGAAGAATATGAATATCATCATTTCGCTCTATAGCTCTTTTAAAGGCACCTTTACAGATTCGCTCTATAAATTTTCCCATCCGGCTCAAAAGTGGCTTTGAGTTTCTTTCCACGGCGTTGACGTAACCTTCAATTTCTACTTTGTCTTCCCTAAGCGTTATATCCAATTTTTCACCTCCTTATTTCTAATTTTTGTAATATAATGTGATCGGTTGAACGTCTTAGCACTAGTTTTCGCCAAAACTAACTATTCAATAAAACATTCAATCAAAAACGCAGCCTCGTAAGCTGTGCTTTTTTTTACTTCTTATAGCGATATTTGCTCCACTCGGGATTTTGATTTTTAATAAAAATACGTATATAAACAGCTTGAACGATTTCATTGCCATTCCTGTAATAATCATGAATCATGTCATTTTTTCTTATCGTGGGGCAGTTTCCAAAAGTAGAGCCGGTTCTCCCGTTCATCTTACCGTTTTGATGATACCCCACGTAACTGCTATAGTCTTTGTTTTGATTTAAGTCACAAATAAAGTGTGATCCAGATATTCCCACAATCTTAAACTGCTCCGGGCAATACTTGTCTGTAAACGAAAGCGGCACGCCCATAACACCGGGGTAGTCGCAGGGTATGTTCGCGACTTTATCTACATTTATGGCGTCGTAGTTGTCGTACTTAGGGTATTTTTCTGGGGTGTAATGATTTTTGCTTAGGTCTAAAGGTTTAACTTTGTAATTTAATTTTAAATTTGTAAACCAGCGGATATTCCCAAATTTTTTTGGTTCTAAACTAAAAGAAGTTTTAAAACTAACACTTTTACGACTTGCACCAATCCAAATTTTATTTTCTTTTAAAAAAGGAAAAACTTCTTTAAAACCTATAGCGCTTTGATTACCTAATATTAAAAATTTCTTTTCGTACTCCATTAACTGCACAAAAAAATTTCGCCACAAAGAAAAAGGCGGGTTGGCAACTACAATGTCTGCTTCTTTTAAAAGCTCGATGCATTCAGGTGAGCGAAAGTCGCCGGCTTTATAAGTCTTTAACAAAATTATCTCCTTTTAGCTCTGTTTTTACCGCACCTCTTTCTTTACCGTAGTACTCAATTTTGTAAGCTTTGCCCTCTTTTGTACCCGCAAAGTAATCCCAGTCGTCTGCTATCCCTGTAACAATCAACTTTTTAAGACCCAAATCCTCAAAATGATCTACAAAATATTTGTAAAAAGCAGAATGGTCGGTGTCACAGTTGCAGTACACCGTTTTGTCTTTAAAAAGCTCTTTGTCATAGTACTTTAGCTCATCTTCTACAGTTTCATATGATGTAAAAAAGCAATCTCGTTTTAGTTTTTTAGCAAGTTGTAAATGAGTGTTCTTTGGCATAAAAGCCTCCTTAAATAAATCAAGCCGGTTTAAAACCGGCGTTTTGGTTACTATTTTTTGGGTGCTTATTTCTTATTAGGATTCTGTCGTATAAGTGTTTTAGTTTATAATCGCAGTTATCTGCGGTGTAATAAATATCGGCGTTAATTGTTTTTTCCATCTTGATACAAGGTCCCCACCCGTTTATGGCGTTACCATTAGCCATGGAACCATTTGATTTATGCAATATGGGATTCACATATTGTAAAGTCCTTAAATTTCCGGACAAACTGCCACTATCAGTCATTCCTAAAATTTCAAATTGTTCTGGGCAGTATTTGTCTATAAAACTCAGCGGAACGCCCATAACTCCTGGATAATCGCAGGGTATGTCTGCTACTTTGTCTACATTTATGGCGTCGTAGTTGTCGTACTTTGAGTATTTTTCTGGGGTGTAGTAAACTCCCCGCATGTCTAAAGGAGGTTGCTTGTAAGCAGTCTTTAGGTTTGTAAACCAGCGGAGACTATATATTTTTCTGTATTTATAGCCACTTTCATCTACTCTGATTGGTGCACCATACGATAGGTCGTAATCTTTGACATAAAACTCTCCTTTCTTTTTACGTAAGCTTATCCCCAGCCAAATTTTGTTATTTTTAATAAGTGGAAAAACTTCTTTTTTGGAAATGTTCGTAGATTTCCCAATAATCAAGAATTTTTTATTGTGCTCCATTAATTGTGCCAAAAATTTTCGCCACAAAGAAAATGGCGGGTTGGTAACTACAATGTCTGCTTCTTTTAAAAGTTCAATGCATTCTCTTGAACGAAAGTCCCCGGCAGAGTAATTTTTGTTTTGGTTTTTAATCAGAACTATTCCCACTTTCTTCAAAAGCTGTGTCTACCTCTTTGGCTTCAATTAAATTTTGGATTTTTTCATCCGTCATTTCTGAAGTAGAGTTTGTATTTGGCGTGTAATATTGATGCGTCTTTGTATCATACAAAACAGCGCCCAAACCAACATTTACAACATCTAAACCCTCTATATACTCCATGTTTTCGGCTTTTCTGATCTCATTTATTGTCATAAAACTGCTCTCTTTAGCCAATTTGTAAGCCTCATAGCGCTCTTTTATGTTAGCTTTAACTATTTCTTTGACGTCAAACTCAAAAAAGTAGTTTCTTTTTTCTCTTTCTAGCAGTAAATCTCGGTTTAAAGCGGTCTCAAACGCCTTAATTATTGGATAAATTGCAAGCTTAAACGTAGTATAAAAATCATCTTTTATGTGGAAAATGTTGTTTATTTCGTCTTGTAGCGTCTTTTTACTTTCGTTCAGCTGCATCTCGACTGAAGAATTACTAGCTTCCTGGAATTCAAGCCCATTATTTAGCACAACTACGTTACTTTCATTATTTGCATAAAGGTTCTGCCAGGCTTTTTTTAGGATATTTATTTCATCCTGCCCTAATTTGCGCACAGACTTAAGAAAACCTTTTTTATTTCCGCCGCTTTTTACCAGCCCAAGCTGATACAAAAGAGTCTGATAGGCAGTTTCTAAAGCTTTTGATAATTCTTCAGTGAGCCCAATACCAGTTGCACCATCTGTAGTTTTTCTTAAAAGCTTAATGAATTCATAGGGTCTGTATTCCTGCCCTTCAACTAAGATGGTGTATTTTTTGAAAATCGGCTTAAAGTTTTTAATAACAGAAATAAAAATCTCACGGACATAAAAAAGCCCCGTAACTTTGTTCCTGTAACGCCTTATATAGGCATATCCGCCTTTACCCATCAAATAATCTTCTACCATTGCTTTTTTGAATTGGAAGGCATCTAAAGTGTCACCTGTGTCATTGTTTAAAAGGCGTACACGTGGGTCTGAGTCCTGTTCTTCAACTTTACCTTGCTTATATTTGTAAAGTTTTACCGGCATAGAGGCTATAGTACTGGAAATTAAATCCACAGCACCTGCTACAGCTGGCAAAGTCATAGCTTTTTCGCGTGTTATAACCTCACCTTCTAAAAGAGCCCTCAAAAGAGGGTCGCTAATAGGAGGTGTTATTGTTGTTTCTCTTTTTTGTACAACTTTTTTACGTTTGATTAAATTTAGAAGATTCATTTATACCTCCACAAATAAATTAAGCCGGTTTAAAACCGGCGTTTTGCTTTCTATGCTCTGGGTGTCTATTTCGGATAAATATTCTAGTGTAAACATTCTTTAATCTTCCCATTTTTTCTAAAGTTGAACCTCGATTTAAATCACCATAGTTTTCTGCATCTTCCTTTGTGTAAATTTTTGTTTTAAATGCTACATTATTTCCTCGCCCTGTTATCCCTACAATCTCAAACTGCTCCGGGCAATACTTATCCATAAATGTAAGTGGTACGCCCATAACACCGGGGTAGTCACAGGGTATGTCTGCAACTTTGTCTACATTTATGGCGTCATAGTTGTCGTACTTTGGGTATTTTTCTGGGGTGTAATGATTTTTGCTTAGGTCTAAAGGCTTAACTTTGTAATTTGATTTTAAGTTTGTAAACCAGCAGGCGCTAATCATTAGAATGTACTTTTTACCGTTTTCGTCAATCTTGCAGCAGGGGCTGTTTTTTAGCTCATAAGAATCCGGCACCCTAAACCATACACTATGGATTCTGGCTTTTTTACGTGGAGATTTAGTTTGAGTAGCTGCACCCAGCCAAATTTTGTTTTCTTTAAAAAGCGGAAAAATTTCTTTGCAACCTATGGCATTAGAGTTGCTTATGATCAAAAATTTTTTGTTATACTCAACCAACTGTGATATAAATTCTCTGATCAATGAAAACGGCGGGTTGGTAACTACAATGTCTGCTTCTTTTAAAAGCTCAATGCATTCCCTTGAACGAAAGTCGCCGGCAGGGTATCTGTATCTATTTTGTAAATTTATTTTTGTTCTTTCTTTGTCCAAGAATAAAGCCCTCTTATAGCTAAAATAAAGTAAATGAAAAATAATGCCATTTGTGCAAATTCACCAATTACAGCAAACCTAACAGTCATATAGAGATTAGAAACTATCCAAAAAATAAATCCCCATTTATTCCTCTCTGCATTAATAATTGTGCCAGCTAAAGCTATACCGCACATAAAAAAAGACAACACATGCCATATAATTTCGCCCATAAAAACCTCCTAAATTGTTTGTGCTAAAAAATCCATCTGATTTAATAAATTGTCTTTTTCTAAAAGGTAAACAGCATTAATTAAACTAACTACCATGTCTACCTTTCCGTTAGATTTTTTCTTATTTACATACGTGTTTTTGTTTGTGTCATAGACGCACCGGGCGTTTTGGAAGTTTATTTCCAAGAGTTTATTTTCTGTGTACTTAAACTGCCCTTTTAAGATTTTTTCTTTTAAAAGTTTTGTGGGTGGATGCAAGACGCTTGAATGCTGCCGGATTTCTATAACGTTATATCCAGCTTTTTCCAGTTTTTGCGCAGTCGACATTGCATTATATCTGTCATACCCTATAGCTTGAACTTTAACTTTGTACTTTTTTTCTATAGAAAGTATGAATTTTTCTACTGCTAAATAGTCTATAACTTTAGTGCCACACGCAAAAACTTTGTCTGTCTTTACCAACTCCCTGTAATTAACTTTTTCCTTAAGCGTTTTTTCTAAGATCCTATCAGCGGGAAGAAACGCAAAACTTTCAGCCAAAATGCTGTCATCTTCATCTATAGAAACCATAGAAACACTGGTATTATCGCCGCTTTCTGATAAATCCAGTGCTAGATAGACAACCCGACCTTCCCAGTCAATATCAGCTACCTTGCAAGACAAAACATCATTTAAGTCAATGTATGTCTCTGTGCCAATACCTTGATAGATTATATTGCAGTGCTTAGTCACAAAGTTTTCCCGTGCACTTTCTACCGAAATTGCATAGGCTCTTTTTTTTACTAGATCCTCAAAAATTTCAGGTATTTCTAATGCCACAGGATTTGCTTGCTTAAGTATCAAATCATCTGATTCCCAATTTTTTATATTATCTGGTTCGTACAAAAGACTGAATCGGGTTTCGTCTTCTACTACGCCATCTAAAACCTTTTTAGAGTACTTAATCTCATCTTCGAAAGGATTATCTATAGTTGGGTATTTAGTAGAAATTACAAAACCGATTTTGTTTAAAATGTTAAGCTGACCTGACCTCATTGCCTCTATCGCATAGCTAGTTGGCAAAGCGCCAACCTCATCTGCGACGAAGGCATTTGGCAGTCTACCGTCCATTCTGCTAGTTGAATACGAAAGCGGCGTATACTGCGTCATTTTAGGCAAAAACATTATGTAGTCTCTTAGAACTTTAAACCGTTTGTGCCCGCCAAATTCATTAACAAGAGGGCTGGATCTAATTGTTTCGCTTATAGCATCCCTTATTTCACGCGATAAAGCCCCGTCTGGAGCCACTGAAAAAAACTTACTAAATTTTGGCTCCGTTAGAAAAAGCAAAATAAGAATTGTGGCTGTGGTAAAGCTCTTGAAGTTTTTTCTACAAATTTCTAGAACACCTGTTTCATACCTCCTCTTTTTAGGGTTATCTCTAAATACAGTACAAAAAATGGCTGTATAAAACAGCCATTGGTATCCGGTTGTGCATTGGTAAAGAGTCTGGCCTGCCTTTAAGCCCTTCGGCATAATTAACAGCTTTAAAATATTTTCTAGCTGACTTAATTTAGCTTCACTTATTCGGTATTTCTTATTTTTGCCTTCGCAAAGCTTTATAAAATCCAGCATCTGCTTTTTTACATATTTTGGCGTGGTCTCAGCGTCAACAAAATTTAAACAAAATTCGTAAGCTTTATTCTTGATCTTCAGGTTCATCATATCCATTCAAAATTTTCATCAAAGGATCTACTTGTTCTTGGCGATCTTCAAACTTAAAAGTTTTAATGATCCTAATTAGTGTTGACGCTGTTTTGTTAGACACTTCAGCCAAAGAGTTGTATCTGACTAAAGCTGGATGTACAGCTTTGTACGAAATCCCTTTGGCATCTTCCCTGGTAATAATTTCCCCGTCTTGCTCAATAATTGCAGCCAACCGTTCCATGCTTGCTAACATAAATCTGTAACGCTTAAAGGTTGTAACAAACAAATAGTTTGATTGAACGCCACTTTCTCCGGCAATTCTGATTATCTCTTTAGCCTGTTTGTCTAATTGCGTTTTGCTCATTTTTTACCTTCGTTTCTGTATGAATATAGCCCATTAGGACTTATAGCTAATTAGTAATCTATAAGCCCGAATATATTTTGTTTTTATTTTAAAG
>ODAJ014767209.1_pt1 | contig 30649 bp, 30 predicted proteins | sample 1539241 | NCBI WGS metagenome assembly ODAJ01 (sample SAMN02144231, study PRJEB22623) | gut metagenome | biome: sheep rumen | host: Ovis aries | place: New Zealand
TGGGACATTTTAATTCAAGAGGATACTTTGAAGGTTATCGTCTATTCCCATGATATTTCTCCCCTGCGTTGGATAGTCTGTTTCCACGCAGGGGAGAAACACAAAGCCCTTTGTTGTCTTCGTCAGCTGCTACGAGCGTCCGCTCGGAGATCCCTTCAATTTTTTGACATGGCACACTTGACACTCTTGTCACACTTTATTTATCGATTTACAAAAAAGTGGCTGATATAATCTTCGGAGCAAACGGAAAAATGGAGAAGTCGGCATGGAAGGAGATGATGGCTATAGATTAGGCTCAAAAGGAAACCTTGAAAAATCGGCAGTTTTTGCCAATTACGGAGAAAGACTGCGCAGCGGTCTGTACTCTGTCAGCGCAGCCGGTCTTACAGCGAGTTATAAAACTCATCTAACGACAATACAACCAAAGAAGGGAAGGGAATTTCCTTCAGATGTTTGAAATGGCTATCTTCGGCTTTTGGAAGGTAATATTTGTATCAGGCAATTTGTATCAAGGACTATGTGTCGCATTAGTTATAGGGTGTTCTTAGGTGTTTTCCTCTCAACTCGTCCAGTTTGGCTTGATCCAGTTTGCCCTCATCCCACAATTTGTCTATAGCACGCTGGGCGCGCTCGGCAAAGAAGTGTGAAAGCGTCATGCGCAGCGCATTCAGATCTTCCAAGGTGGTGACATTGGCAGCTGCATTCATCACCTCTAATTGTGCCATTTGCATGTAACTCATAGATGAAATATTTTTTAGGTTTTCTGTATTCTGTACTCTATCCTCTAAACTCCTCCCTCATCCGCCTCTTGTCGTCTGCTTCGCGGAGGGCCTGGCGTTTGTCGTAGGCGTGTTTGCCCTGGCAGAGGGCGATGGTCAGTTTGGCGTAGCCGCCTTCGTTGATGAAGAGCTCCAGCGGGATGATCGTCTTGCCTGTCTCGCGTGTGGCGCGCTCCAGCTTCCGCAGCTCCCGTTTGGTCAGCAGGAGTTTGCGGGTGCGTTTCGCCTCGTGGTTGGCGTAGGAACCGAAGCGGTATTCGGCGATGTGCATGTTGCGCACGAAGAGTTCCGTCCCCTCGAACGAGCAGTAGCTGTCCACGAGGGAGGCTTTGCCTTCGCGGATGGATTTGATTTCGGTACCGAAGAGTTGGATACCGGCGGTATAAGAGTCCAGGATGATATACTCGAACCTGGCTCTCTTGTTCAGAATCTTTATGTCCGATTGATGTCTGCTCATCTATTCCTTAGTCCCTTCGTCCTTTGTCTCTTGGTCACTCCGGATGACTTTCTTGTATTTCTTCTGGCGTTGTTCCCAGCGGTCGCGGGCGTACTGCTGCATGTCGATCACGGTGTCGTTCTCGTCGATGATCTCCAGTCCGAAGATGGTCTCGATGATGTCTTCGAGCGTCAGGATACCTACGAACATGCCGTACTCGTCTATCACCTGTGCTATCTGGCTTTTCTGCTTGAGCATCGAGTCGAAGATGGTGCCGAGTGTCAGGTCCTGGTCAAACGCCGGCAGCGGTCTTTTTATCCCTCCGAGGGTCTTGCGGAAATGGTCTTCGGTCAGTTCCTCCAGTGCGTCGTTGCGCAGTATATAGCCGGTGATATACTCCGGCGCTTCGGGTCGGTAGAGCGGGATACGCGAGAAATGGTCGAACTCGTCGTTGTCGTAGTATGCCCTGAGGGTCAGTGTCTCCGGTGCCGTCTTGGCTACCACACGCGGTGTCATGACGTCGTAGGCGTGAATGGTATCCAGCCGCATGAGGTTGGAGAAGATCTTGTTCTCGTCTTCGTCCACCACGCCTTCCTCCTCGCCTACATTGACCATGGCGAGCACCTCTTCCCGCGATACGGTGGGGTCGTCTTCATTGCCGGGGAAGAGCCGTGTGATCAGTTCCACCAGCAGCACGAACGGATATAACATTACTATCAGCACGCGTATCGTGCGCGCGGTGAAGCCCATGAGGTTCTTCCACCAGGTGGTGCCGATAGTCTTCGGTATGATCTCCGAGAAGACGAGTATCAGGATCGTCGTGATAGCAGAGACGAGTCCGAACCACGCTTCCCCGAAGACCGCTGTCGCCTGCATGCCCACTCCGGCGGCGCCGATGGTGTTGGCAATGGTGTTGAGCGACAGGATAGCCGCCAGGGGTCTGCCGGTGTCGTCCTTGTAGGACTTCATCAGTGAAGCGGGCGCATAGCCCTCCTCCATCCGCAGATTGATATAACTGTAGGTGGTGGTCATCAGCACCGATTCCAGGACGGAACACAGAAAACTGATCGCCATCGCACCCAATAAAAACAATAAAAGTAGTCCCATAATTCAAAATTAGCGCACAAAATTACAACAAAATTTGCATATTTCCAAAAAAAGTAGTACTTTTGTGCCCGATTTTATGAATTTGATAATTGAATAGTACAAATTTATGCTCAAAGAAATACTCGCCATTACCGGAAAACCCGGTTTGTACAAGCTGGTCAATCGCGGCACGAACATGCTGATAGTAGAGTCGCTGCTGGACGGCAAACGGATGCCGACCTATGCACGCGACAAGATCGTTTCCTTAGGGGAGATCTCGATGTTCACCACCGGCGAAGACGTGTCGCTGAGCGAAGTGCTGACCAGCACCGGCAAGAAAGAAGGTCTGAAGCCTGTCGCTTTCGATCCCAAGAAAGCGGACAACGAGACCCTGAAACAATGGTTCGGCGAAGTGCTCCCCGACTGGGACGAAGACCGCGTCTATCCCAGCGATATCCGCAAGTTGATCCAGTGGTATAATATCCTCGTCAATGCCGGCATTACCGATTTCACCATCGAAGAGGAACCGGCGGAGGCGGAGGAATAAACGATATATTTGCTCTTACGAAGCATTATTGATAGCATAGAATCTGTAGCTCCCTTGAGTTACCAGGAGGACTGGGACAACTCGGGAATGCAGGTGGGTGACACAGGCGCAGATATAAAGGCTGTCCTGCTGACAACAGACGTGACCGAGTCTGTTGTCGATGAAGCCGTTATGCTTGGTTGCCAGCTGATCATCAGTCACCATCCCCTTTTGTTTCACGGCCTCAGGCAGCTGTGCGGACAGAATGCACAGGCGCGCTGCGTGGAGAAAGCCATCCGATCGGGAGTGGCTGTCTATTCGTCCCATACGGCGATGGACTCGTATCTTCACGGCGTGAGCGGCAGGATCGCCCGGAGGCTGGGCGTGAAGAACTGCCGTATCCTGTCTCCGGCGGGAGAAGGCTATGGCCTGGGCGTGATCGGCGAACTGGACGAGGCGATGGATTATGAGGCTTTTCTCCGTCTGGTGAAAGAGCGGATGGACGCTTCGTGGGTGCGCTATACCGCCTGCCCGAAGGACGAGATCCGGCGGGTGGCTGTCTGCGGAGGGTCGGGAGCGGAGTTCATCGGCGAAGCCGTAGCCCAGGGCGCGGATGTCTATCTGACGGCGGACTGCAAGTACCATGAGTTCCAGGACGCCGCAGGACGGATAGGACTCGTGGACATAGACCATTGGGTGAGCGAACACTACACAAGGGAGATTTTCGCCGAACTGCTCACCGAAGCCGGGGTCAAGTGGTATATCTCCCAACAAGACCAAACACCGATACACATATTAAAAGATTAGATATATGGCAAGAGAAAAAGAATTGTCGATTGAGGAGAAACTGAAAACCCTCAACGAGTTACAGAAAGTGGACTCCCGTATTGACGAGTTGCGCACCCTGGCAGGCGAACTGCCGCAGGAAGTGAAAGACATGAGCGACGAGATCGAGGGTCTGCGTACCCGTCTGCAGAACATCGAGGCGGAGATCAAAGACATGGAGTCGCGTATGTCGGACTACCGCGTCCGTGCGGAAAACGCTTCGGCAAGCATCTCCCGCTACGAGGAGCAACAGAAAGAAGTGCGCAACAACCGCGAGTTTGACAACCTCAACAAAGAGATCGAGTACCAGCAACTGGACATCGAGCTCTGCCAGAAGAAGATCAAACAGTTGGGCGAAGAGCTGGAAGCACGCCGCGGCGACAAAGCCAAGACCGTCAAAGACATCGAGGAGCGCACCGTGGATCTGGAACAGAAACGCAGCGAACTGGACACCATCCTGACCGAGACCAAAGCGGATACCGAAGCCCTTATGGTACGTTCGGCTGAACTGGAGCGCCACATCGACGAGCGTCTGCTGATGGCATTCAAACGCATCCGCAAGAATGCACGCAACGGCTTGGCAGTGGTGAAAGTGGAGCGTGACTCCTGCGGCGGTTGCCACAGTAAGATCCCTGCTCAGAGACAGGTGGATATCCGTCTGAGAAAGAAGATTATCGTATGCGAGTTCTGCGGACGTATTCTCGTCGATCCGGAGATTGACGAAAAAACCCCTCGCAAGAGAAGCTGACGGTTCTATAGGCGTTTTTCCTATAGAAATACGCTATTTTTGATGCAAAATGCAAAAAAATTTGCATATATGCAATAATTGTTGTATCTTTGCACGCTTTTTTGGTAAAATAGCAAAAATAGGACGCATCTAATTGAAAAACTAAACACAATACAATTATGTCAGAAATTGAATCGAAAGTAAAAGCTATCATCGTTGATAAGCTGGGTGTGGAGGAGTCTCAAGTGACTAACGACGCAAACTTCCAGACCGACCTGAATGCCGACTCGCTCGACACGGTAGAGTTGATTATGGAATTTGAGAAAGAGTTCGGTATCTCTATTCCGGACGAGGACACTCAGAAGATCAGCACTGTAGGCGACGTAGTCGCTTATATCGAGAAAGCAAAGGCGTAAAACATTACGTCACTCTTGGTTTACGAGTTTACGGGATGACTGTAGGCTCGTAAATCCGTATTTAGTTGAATATACAGACATGCAGTTAAAACGAGTTGTTATAACAGGTTTAGGCGCGCTCACGCCCATAGGCAACAGCGCGCGTGAGACGTGGGAGTCGATGGTGAACGGCGTGAGCGGAATAGCCCCGATCACCTCTTTTGACGCCTCCTTGTTCAAGACGCAGTTCGCCGGCGAAGTGAAGAACTTCGACCCCTCTTCTCTTCTGGACAGGAAAGAGGCGCGCAAGCTCGACCGCTACGCCCAGTTCTCCGTCTGGGTAGCCAAAGAGGCGCTGGAGGACTCCGGCATGAATATGGAGGAGGAGAACCGCGACCGCATCGGTGTCGTCTGGGGAAGCGGTATGGGCGGCTTGAAAACCACCGAGGCGGACATCATCGAGTTCGGCAAAGGCGACGGAACGCCGCGTTTCAACCCCTTCATGATACCCAAGGCTATCCCCAGTATGGCGGCAGGACAGATCTCTATCTTCTTCGGGCTGGGCGGACTCAGCTACTCCGTTTCCACCGCCTGCTCCTCTTCCTCCCACGCCATAGCCCAGGCTTTTGACCAGATCCGTCTGGGGCATGCCGATGTGATTGTCACCGGGGGAGCCGATGCCGACGTGACCTATACGGGTATAGGCGGATTCAACTCGCTGCACGCCCTCTCCACCCGCAACGACAGTCCCGCTACCGCCAGCAGACCCTTCTCCAAGTCGCGTGACGGTTTCGCCCTCAGTGAGGGAGCCGGATGCCTGATCCTGGAGGAGTATGAGCACGCCAAAGCACGCGGCGCCAGGATCTACGCCGAGATGATCGGCGTGGGAATGACCTCCGACGCCTACCATATGACAGCGCCCGACCCCGATGCCAAAGGGGCACAGCGCGTCATGCAGCTGGCTATCGAAGACGCCGGACTGCAGCCGCAGGACATTGATTACATCAATACCCACGGCACCTCCACTCCGCTGGGCGACATAGCCGAACTGAAAGCTATACAGAACGTCTTCGGGGAGCATGTCTATGAGATGAATCTCGACTCCACCAAGTCGATGACAGGACATATGATCGGCGCTACCGGTGCCGTGGAGAGCCTGGCTTGCATCATGGCACTCAAAGACGGTATTGTGCCGCCGACAATCAACCATGCCGAGGACGATCTGGACGAACAGATTGACTATCGCATCAATTTCACCTTCAACAAGGCTCAGAAACGCGCCCTCCGCTACGCCATGACCAATACCTTCGGCTTCGGCGGACATAATGCCTGTCTGGTCTTCAAGAAGTGGGAGGAATAAACGGTACCGGCAAGAAATACAAAACAGGGAAGGGCACCCCTTAAAAGTGCCTGATTAGTGTTATTTTAAGGTTAATTGGAACTATGAATGTAACAAAGATTGGCGAGAACGCAGGTCTGGTATGGGCTGCACTCGAGAACGGTGCACTGGCACTCAAGGCTTTGAAGAAAGCCACCAAACTGAAAAATGAAGAGCTTTATCTGGCACTCGGTTGGCTGGCTCGTGAGGGTAAACTGACCTTTACCGAAGGCGAAGCAGACGTTACCGTAGCATTGGCATAACAAGCGATGACGGTAGCTATTGTAGGCGCCTCGGGCGCTGTGGGACAGGAGCTGTTGCGTGTGCTCTCACAACGACAGTTTCCTGTTTCCGAACTCAGACTCTTCGGATCGTCACGCAGTGCCGGTACGAAGTATGATTTCGAGGGTCAGCAGATCACAGTGGAGGAGCTGGCTCATGGCGATGCTTTCAAGGGCATCGACATCGTTTTTGCGTCTGCGGGTGCGGGAGTGTCGCGCGAGTATGCAGAGGATATAACCCGTTTCGGCGCTGTTCTGATAGATAATTCTTCCGCTTTCCGTATGGACGAACAGGTGCCTCTGGTGGTGCCGGAAGTGAATGCCGCTGACGCACTCATCCGTCCCCGTAATATCATCGCCAACCCCAACTGCACTACCATCCAGATGGTGGTGGCGCTGCAGGCGATTGAGCGTCTGAGCCATGTCCGCCGGGTACATGTATCCACCTATCAGGCGGCTTCCGGCGCCGGGGCGCAAGCCATGCGGGAACTGGAACAACAATATAGAGACTGGGCGGCTGGCAAGACGGACCTGCACGTGGAGAAATTCCCCCACCAGCTGGCTTTCAATGTCATCCCCCACGTGGACCTCTTCACCGGAAACGACTATACCAAAGAGGAGATGAAGATGTACAACGAGACACGCAAGATCATGCACTCGGACGTGAAAGTCAGTGCCACTTGTGTACGCGTGCCGTCGCTGCGTGCCCACTCCGAGTCGGTATGGATAGAGACGGAACGCCCTGTGAGCGTGGAGGAGGCCAAAGAGGCTTTCCGTCAGGCGGCGGGATGCGTGCTGATGGACGAGCCTCAGAACAATATCTACCCCATGCCCCTCTTCCTGAGCGGCAAGGATGAAGTCTATATAGGCAGAGTGCGCAAGGATCTCACCAACGAGAACGGACTGACCTTCTGGTGCGTAGGCGACCAGATACGCAAAGGTGCCGCCCTCAATGCCGTACAGATAGCAGAGTATATTGTAAAATACTGAATGATCAAATACTAACTGACCAAATGGCAAATGACCAAATGGTAACTGACCAAATGGTAAATATCATGGCTCCTGTAGGCTGCTGGGAGAGTCTGGCTGCGGCGATAGATGCCGGCGCCACGAGTGTCTATTTCGGTATAGAGCACCTGAATATGCGCTCCCGCTCTTCCGCCAATTTCACGACCGACGACCTGCATACCATTGTAGCCCGTTGCAGGGAAGCAGGGGTCAAGACCTACCTCACCCTCAATACCGTCATGTATCCGGAGGATCTGCCGCTGATGCGCGAGATCGTCGATCATGCCAAAGCCGCCGGACTGAGTGCCGTCATCGCCTCGGATATAGCGGTCATGCAATATGCCAAAGAGGTAGGGCAGGAGGTGCACCTCTCCACCCAGCTGAACATCTCCAATACCGAGGCGCTCAAGTTCTATGCCCAATACGCCGATGTGGTGGTGCTGGCGCGGGAGCTGAATATGGAGCAGGTGGCTTCTATCCACCGTGATATCATAGAGCAGGACATAAGAGGCGTCAGCGGGGAACCGGTGCGTATAGAGATGTTCTGCCACGGCGCGCTCTGTATGGCGGTCAGTGGCAAGTGCTACCTGAGTCTCAATAACCTCGGTCAGTCGGCTAACCGAGGCGCCTGCATGCAGGTCTGCCGGAGAGGCTACACCGTGAAGGACAAGTCTTCGGACCTGGAGCTGGATATAGACAACCAGTATATCATGTCGCCCAAGGACTTGAAGACCATCCATTTCCTCAACAAGATGCTGGATGCCGGTGTGCGGGTGCTGAAGATTGAGGGCAGGGCACGCGGTCCTGAGTACGTGAAGACCACTGTCACCTGTTATCGCGAGGCGGTGGAGGCATGGCAGAAAGGCGAGTATGACGATGACAGTATTATTCTGCCCAAGATAGAGAACTGGAACGAACGTCTCGCACGGGTCTTTAACCGCGGCTTCTGGGACGGCTACTACCAGGGACAGCGGCTGGGCGAATGGACGCACCGGTACGGCAGCCTTGCCACACGCAAGAAGGTCTTTGTCGGCAAGTGCACCAACTTCTTCAAAAACCTCTCGGTGGCGGAGTTCTATATCGAGGCGGTGGAGTCGGTCAAAGCCGGCGAAGAACTGCTCGTCACCGGAGAGACTACCGGCGCCTATGAAACGGTAGCGCACGGGATGCGCAATGCCAAAGGACTGGAGAAAGAGGAGATCAAGAAAGGAGCCTTTTTCTCCATAAAAACGGACAAAATCATCCATCGTGGTGACAAACTGTACAAACTCATTATAAGCGAATAGCCGATGCCTACGGATATACCGTTGATTTCTTCTCCTGTTTCAGAAGCGTGGACTTCCTGGGTGCTACTGGCACTGCTGCTGTTAGCGGTGCTGGCGAATGCGTCACAGGCAGGTGTGGTCAGAAGCAGTTTCGGTACTGTCTTCGCCAAACCCGACCGCTCCTATGCCGACGTGCAGCGGACAGGAATAGGGCAGATCAGCCTCCTCCTCTTCCAGATCGGCACCCTCGGTATGGCATACTACCTGTTGTGCTACCGTACCGGTGACTTCACGATCACGAGGTACGGGGTGATCGTGCTTTTTGTAGCGGTTGTTTACGGCATTAAGGCACTGTTGCTCTGGCTGGTGCAGTACACTTTCCAGTTGCAGAGGATATGCCCTACGGCAGCTGTCCATTACGGCAATCTGGTCACGGTATTGTGCTGCTTGCTCTATCCCCTGCTGCTGCTGATACAGAATATGGGTATGAGCCGTGCCTTCGGCTGGTGCGCCGGCATACTGGCGGCGCTGTTCGCCCTGTTGGTTTTCTATAAATGGTGCCGCGCCTATCTTGACAGTACGCTTGTACTACTGTATATCATCCTCTCCGTGCTGACCCTTGAGGTGTTGCCGTTTATCGGCGCATACTACGGAGTGAAGTTTATCTTAAGCCAAAGTATTATAACATTATGATAAAGAAAATTCTCATTTCTCAACCCAAGCCGGCTACGGAGCGGAACCCGTATGCAGAGATGGCAACGCGGTTTGGTGTGGAGTTTGATTTCCGTCAGCTGATCCATGTGGAGGGACTCTCTGCCAAGGAGTTCCGCACCCAGCGGATCAATCCGTTGGACTACACGGCTGTTATTCTCAATTCGCGTCTGGGAATAGAGCACTATTTCCGTTTGTGCGAGGAGTTGCGCCTCAATGTGCCGGACTCGATGCACTATTACTGCATCTCCGAGACAGTAGGAAACTACCTGCAGAAGTATATCCAGTACCGCAAGCGCAAGGTGTTCTTCTCCGAGCATAACCGTTTTGAGGATCTTCTGCCGGCAATGTACCGCCGCCCGCAGGAGAAATACCTCATGGTGCTCTCCGACATCCACAACGACGACCAGCTCAATATGTTCGCTGCCAACAATATCAAGGTGCAGCCGGCGATCATGTACCGCACCGTTTCCACCAAGTGGAACGACAAGGATCCTTTTGACTATGACATGATAGCACTCTTCACTCCTTCGGGTGTGAAGTCCATCCTGGAAAACTTCCCCAAATGGAAACAGGGCAAGACCTTGATAGCGGCTTTCGGTGCCGGCACGGTACAGACGCTCGAGGAAGCCGGCTACCGCGTGGATATCCGTGTGCCGAACGAGAAATACCAGTCGCTCACTACGGCTATCCAGGCATATCTGGAGGAACATAACGAGGAGAAATAAAGAGTGCGTTACACCTTCCCTAAATCCTCAAGACTGTGCGGGCAGAAACGCATTGAAACGCTCTACCGCGAAGGCAGACGGTTCGTCTGCTGGCCGCTGCGTGTCACCTATCTTCCCATAGAGGACGAGACGCAAGTGCTGGTGTGGGCACCCAAATCGCTGTTCAAACGCGCCACAGCCCGTAACCGCCTGCGCCGCCTCATGAGAGAGGCGTATCGCCTTAACCGGCATTCGCTGGAGGGACGGTATATGCTCGCCTTCAATTATATTGACAAGGAGCAACAGCCCTATGCCGTGGTGGAGAAGGGAGTCCGCAAAGCCATCAGAAAACTCAATGAAGAGCGCCTCAAAACGCTTGGATAGTAGCAATGAGACAGATCATCCGTAAAATATTCCTCCTGCCGGTATATTTCTACCGCGCCTGCATATCGCCTTTGACCCCTCCGTCCTGCCGGTTTACGCCTACTTGCAGCCAGTATATGGTGGAGGCGGTGCTCAAATACGGGGTGTTCAAAGGAGGATGGCTGGGGGTCAAACGTATCCTCAGATGCCATCCCTGGGGCGGAAGCGGATACGACCCGGTGCCGTGAGAGTTGAAAGTTGAAAGGTGAAAATTGAAAGTTATGCGTATAGATATTATATCCTGTTGTCCTGAGTTGTTGGAGTCGCCTCTCAACCACTCTATTATCAAGCGGGCGAAAGAGAAAGGGCTCTGCGAGATTCATGTCCATAACCTCCGTGACTGGACCCTTGACAAACACCGCAAGGTGGACGACTATGCTTTTGGTTTCGGCGCCGGTATGGTGCTTCAGATAGAGCCTATCGACCGGCTCATCACCCACCTCACGTCGGAGCGGCACTACGATGAGATCATCTTCACCGCCCCGGACGGAGAACGCTTCACGCAGAAGGAAGCCAATACCCTCTCCCTCAAGGAGAATATTATCATCCTTTGCGGCCACTATAAAGGGGTTGACCAGCGGGTGCGCGATCATCTTATCACCAAGGAATACACCATCGGCGATTTTGTTCTCACAGGCGGCGAGATGCCGGCGGCGATGATGACCGATGCTATCGTCCGTCTCCTCCCCGGCGCGTTAGGAGACGTGGAGAGTGCGCTGAACGACTCCTTCCAGGACGGACTTCTGGAACCGGGAGTCTATACCCGTCCTGCCGAATACAAGGGATGGAAAGTGCCGGAGATTCTGCTCTCCGGACACCAGGCGAAAATAGAGGAGTGGCTCTACGAACAAGCCCTGCGCCACACCGAAGAGCGGCGCCCTGACTTGCTCGGAGAGTAGATCAGAAATCTATCTGGAAACCCGCATGCACATTAATGCCGGCTTGCGCATAGTACCATACGCACCGGCTGCCGTCCGCAAAGCGGCTGTTGTCGGCACCGCCGTTGCTGGCGTATTTCTCATTGAAGATATTATTGAGTTGGCACATGAGGCGTAGCTGCGGCACGCCTTTCTTATTGCCGCACCATTGCGTCATCGGCAGCTGGTATTGCAGGTGCAGGTTGGTGGTGGTGTACGCCTTGAGCATGGCGTGTACGTCCTGGGTATTGTCCAGGTACTGTCTGCCGGTCACGTTGGTCTGGATCGAGGCATAGAACCCTTTGTATTCGAACTCGAAGAGCGACATGGCCGTCACAGAGGGCGAGAAGGCAATCGTCGTAGTGCCTTCGATGGAGTCCTGACCCACCCAGTTCCAGTTGTCCTGGTCGTCATAGAGGTCGATATACTGCTTGTAATTGAGGATCTTGTTGCGGCTCAGTACCAGGTTGCCGCTCCAGCGGAACCAGTCGGTGATCTTCACCCCGGCGGTGAGTTCGGCTCCCAGACGGTAAGAGTCCTTTACATTGGTGGTCTTCATGGCTCCTACATCGTTATACTCGCCGGTCAGCACCAGCTGGTTGTCATAGTCCATGAAATAGAGGTTCAACCCTATATTAAACCGCGGATGAGAGAACCGGTAACCCAACTCATAGTCATACAACGTCTCCGCCTTGGGCATGTTCGTCCATGTATCGGTGGCCTTGTCGTAGATGACGTTCTCCTTGTAGTTGTTGCGGCTCGGCTCACGGTTGATCATACCGAAGGATCCCGATAACTGGTGTCCGCCGTTGATATAGGTCAAGCCGGCTTTGGGGTTAAAGAAATGGTAGTCCGCTTTGAGGGGCAGCTCTTCCATGTTCTCGTCGTTCAGACCATCGCGCCGGTAGCGTACAAACCGGTACTGCAGGTCGCCGTATAGGGTCAGCCGCTCCTGGTTACGGTTGATGATATTCCAGTTGAGTTTGGCATAGCCGTTGGCGTCTATCTTGTTGGCGGTGTTGCGGTAGTACTCGTAGTGTACAGGCAGCGTATTGGCAGGCGCCTTGGCGGTGTAGTCAAGGATTCCCCAGTGGGTACCGGCATAGTCGTTCGCTGCACCGCCGAACTGCACATCTACGCCGTAACCGATATACCGCGCAGAGATCATGGCTCCGCCGAAATGGTTGTTCAGCCATTTCTGGTACAGACCGTAGGTCTTGCCGTTCCCCTCTATACCCCAGTAGCTGAAACTCTTCTTCTTGTATTGCTCGTAATAGCCGCCTCCGTGGGTGTAATGCAATGTGACGGAGAGCGACCAGTGAGGCGTGAACCGGTGGTTGACAGCCAGCTGGGCGTGTTGCTGCTGGTAGTTGTCCGTCTGGTTGGGGTAATAGACGGTGGAGTCGTTGCCCTGGCTGTCTGGCATGGTGTATTCGCCGGCGGGGTTATAGCGTCTGTCCGCGCCGTTGACGCCATAGGCTACATCGTAACTCACGCCTTCCCAGCCCATGCCTGTCTTCTCCTTGCCTCCGAAGAAACGGGCTATGACCTGGGTCTTCTTGCCGTACCAGCCCAGATCGCCGTAGTAACTGAGCAGGTCGGAGTTGGTGCGGTATAGAAAGCCGTCGGAGTTCACCTTCGAGAAGCGCGCATTCATATGCCAGTTGTTCGGCAGCGCCAGATGACCGCTCACCATCTCCCTGAATGTGTTGTACATACCTCCGTTGAACCCGATCGACAGGTGCGAGGCGGAGTCGGTGTCCCCCGTGGTCATGTTGAGCGATGCGCCAAAAGAGGCGGAACCGGCTGTCGAACTGCCCACACCGCGCTGTATATCCACCGATTTCATCGAACTCGCCATATCGGTCATGTTCACCCAGAAGACGGTCTGGCTCTCCTGGTCATTGAGGGGCACTTCGTTGACAGTCATGTTAATACGTGTGTGGTCGGTGCCGCGCACTCTGAAATAGGTGTACCCGACTCCCAGACCGTCATCCGAGGTCACCTGCAATGCAGGCGTGGTTGATAGCAGGTAGGGGAGGTTCTGACCCGTGTTCTGGCGGTTCAGTTCCTCTTCATCCACTACGGTATTGGACATCGTCATTTGTTTCAGAACCGGCGCAGTGACGGTCACTTGCTCCAACTCGCGATACCGGATACTGTCCTCTGCTTTCAGAGGATTAACTACTTGGCTTGCAGCCAATACAAAACAGGCGATAAAAGCCTTGCGAAATGTTTTCTTCATTTTCCTTAGCAGCATTATCTGCTCAGGTTCGACGGGTCTGATCTCAGCTTATCAAGGCACCCCGAATGAATCTGAACGGTATGTTAATATTATTATATGGAAGTGGTTCGGTAGGTCTTCGGCGTGACGCCTACGTGTGACTTGAAGAACCGGTTAAAAAAGGCTATGTTCTCAAACCCCAGAGAGAGCGCTATCTCTTTGATTTGCAAGTTACTGATTTTCAGTTGTGCTTTGGCATCCGTCAGGATGGCGTCGTTGATCACATCCCCTGCGGTGCGTTCGCTCACCTGGCGCACGGTAGTACATAAATGGGGCAGGGTAATACGCATCGCTTGTGCGTACTGGTTGACATGGTGCCACTCATGGTAGTGCTTCACTACCAGTTGGCAGTACTCATGATAGATCTCTGTTTTTCTGTCCACCGGTCTCATCACTACGTCTTCCTGCTCGCGTATATACGAAGCGTAACTGCTCTGCAGGAGATAGAAGACATGGGTCATTTTCTCCGAGTTGAGCATGGACGGCTTGGCGTTGAGCGCCTTGATCAGCGTGTCATACATGCTGCACAACACATCCGCCTGCTCTTGCGAAAGGGACAGTTTGGGCGATTTGATCGGTATATTGGAGAGCGACATACGGTTGTTGTAGGTGTGTTTCTCCAGAAAACTGCTGCCGAACACTATCCAATATACTAACGCGTCATCCGAAAAATCGTGGATGAACAGGAAACTGCCCGGCTCGAAGAGCAGTACGTCGTTCTGCTGGAATGAATAGTCGGTGATATTAACCGTCGCGGAGGCGGTACCCCGTACCAGCAAGGCATAGACGCCGCAGTTGATCTTACAGGGGAAGCGGCCGTACTCGTTCATCAGTTTGCCACTGGCGTCGCCTATCATATAGTCGCCGTAAGGGCAGTCCATAATAGGGATGTTACTGTCGGTGTTCATTGGATAGCTGTGTTAAGTGTTAGTATTATAGTTTCTGCCATACGAGCGGTAGGTGTCTTTCTCTATCTCGATAGTGGGTTCTTCCCAACGCTCTTTAGGGGTCAGCTGCCATTCCAGATACTTGATTTTCAGCCCCCTGTCCAGCCACTGCTTCTCGTAATGGGTCTGGAGTGCAGCGGCGTCTGTCAGGCGGTCGTTGCCGCTCTCGGCATACAGGTCACCGGTGTCGGCGAGCACGGGGTAGGCATTCAGTCGCAGCATCTCCACCGTGTAGGTGTACAGGAAGGGACTGTCGGTCTTGAGGTGTACCACGCCGTCGGGTTTCATGATCTGCTGGTAGCGCTGCATGAAATAGGTGGAAGTCAGCCGCTTGGTGGCTTTCTTCATCTGCGGGTCGCAGAAGGTAATCCATATTCCGTCGATCTCATCTTTGGCAAAGAAGTGTGTAAGCATCTCTATGTTGGTTCTCAGAAACGCCACATTGCCCATCTTCTCCATCTCTGCTTCCCGTGCACCTGCCCACATCCGGGCTCCTTTGATATCAATACCGATAAAATTGCAGTCCGGGTATCGTCTTGCCATACCTACGGTGTATTCGCCTCTGCCGCAACCGAGTTCCAGGACAATAGGGTGGTCGTTCTTGAAATACCGCGCCCTCCATTGTCCTGCCATCTGCACTACCTCGTTGTTCGGCAGCGATTCCCGTGCACCGCACTGGAACACATTGGAGAAAGTCTCCATTTCAGCGAACTTTTTCAGCTTATTCTTGCCCATACTTCAATAGTTCAAATCCTACGTTCTCTATTCCTTTGAGGAAGGTGTCGCGCATCGCTTGCTGTATATAGATCGTATAGTCGCCTGTGTCGGCAAACAGGCGCTGCTCCTGATAGAGCATCGGCATCTCTACGATGCCGTTCTTGCCCTGCCCGAGCCATTCGCCTCTGTCGTTGGCAAGATAGAAGAGCAAGGTGTCCTTAGGCATCGTCTCATACGATGAATCCGACACAAACAGCCATATGTTCTGGTACGGATAGGTCTCCCTGTGACGGATATACAGGCGCATCTGATAGGTGGCAGCGGTGTCATCTATATGAATGGTGAAGGCACAGATACTGTCTCTGTTCCAGCCTTCGCTGTCTATATCCTTGAACTCGCTATAGACCGTGTTCGATCCGCAGGACAAAAGCACTGCCGAGAGGAGAGCGAGGACACTAATTCTTGTGCTCATTGCGACGTTTGTCATTTCTATGGTGTGAATTACGTTTCTTCCGGTCAAATCGGGTTACGTCGTCTTGTCCCACCACATTGTGATAGCCGATCTCGGCTTCTTTGCTGTGGCTCTTGAGTTGCAGGTCCGCCGGTTTCTCACCCCGTTTGTTGGCTTCGATGATCTCCCAGGCGCGTGCAGCGGAGATGGTAGTGAGGTTGGCTGCCATGTGTTGGTCGGAGGAGTAGGTGACAGTCTCTGCCAGCGGGTCTGTAGAGAACTGGTAATAGGTGGCATCCTGTGTCTCCAACGGGATATTACGGTGCGGAATCTTCTTTACCGCTTCCTCATAAACAGGCACCTCGTAGTTAAGGCAGCATTTGAGTTTGGCGCACTGTCCGGCTAACTTCTGCAAGTTAGGCGATATATTCTGCAGCCTTGCCGCCCCGGTACCTACTGACGAGAAGTTGGTCAGCCATGTGGAGCAGCATAGCTCCCTTCCGCAGGGACCCGTTCCGCCGATTCGTCCGGCTTCCTGACGGGCACCGATCTGCTTCATCTCCACGCGGATACGGAAGGTCTCGGCATACACCTTGATCAACTGGCGGAAATCCACCCTTCCGTCGGCGATATAATAGAAGATGGCTTTCGTGCCGTCTCCCTGGTACTCCACGTCGCCTATCTTCATCTCCAGCCCAAGGGATTTGGCTAACTGACGCGCTTTGATCATCGTCTCTTGCTCGCGTGCATGCGCCTCTTTGGCTTTCTCCAGGTCATGTTCGGTGGCAAAACGCTTCACATTGCGCACCTCGTACCGTTCGGTGTCGATGTGATATTTTTTCATCTGCAGCCGCACCAGCTCGCCCGTGAGCGAGACCTCGCCTATGTCGTAGCCGGGGTTGGCTTCTACCACCACTACCGAACCCTTCTCCAGCGGCAGGTGCTCGCTGTTGTGATAATATCCCTTGCGGGTGTTCTTGAACTGCACCTCTATCAAATCCGTTATACGGGTGTTCTCCGGAATGTCGCATAACCAGTCTGTCACCGGCAGCATGTGTGCCGAATTACGCCGGCAGCCTTTCTCCGGAAACTCGCAAGCGTCATTGCCTAATGTAAATTTATCGTTCATATATATTCGGTCAAATCGTTTGTTTCTTTATCAATACAATCATCTGCAGGCACAGATCGAAGAAGATCATCTTGGCATTGCCGTTCTGATGAATCTGTTGCTCCGCTGTCTGTAACAGCTCCATGATTGCCTCCACATTGCCGCTGTGGATGAACGGGGCGAAACGCTCCGAGAAAGCGCGTTCTTCTGCCGTCTGGTAACTCATCTGCGGCTCGTGGAAGTTGTAGATGAAATTCTCCCGCAGCTGCGCCTGTACGTATTGCAGGAATTTCTTCTGCTTCTCTCTGCCTACCTTGCTGTCCGCCATCTCCTGGCTCCATTTGCGCAGCCGTTGCAGAGACTCGAACTTCTTGTTCGGGTCACGCAGTACGCCTACGGTGTAGGCATCGCGCATCAGAGCGATGAAATCGGCAAGGTATTGCTGTGCTTCCTGCCTCTCTTCGGTCATCTTCAATGCGGACAGGTAACTGCCGTTGGCGATGTGCGCATAGTCTTCGGCTTGCTGCGGCTCCACGCCCTTGGCGGTGAGTGCTGCGGCTATCTCCTCTTCTTTGAGGCGCGGCACACGTATCTGCTGCGTGCGCGAGAGGATGGTACTCAGCAGCATCTCCGGCTGCTCGGATACCAGAATGAAAACCGTCTTCTCCGGCGGTTCTTCCAGCAGTTTGAGCAACTTGTTGGCGCAGGTGGTGTTCATCTTCTCCGGCTGCCAGATGATCATGCACTTGTATCCTCTGCCGAAGGCTTTGAGGCTCAGTTTGCGCATGATCTCCGAACTCTCCTTCTCGTATATCATCCCCTGCTTGTTGGCGGCACCCAGGGCGTCGTACCAGTCGTCGAGGTCAAAGTATCCGTGCGTCAGCACCAGTTCGCGGAAAGGCTCGATGAAATCGTCGCATACATCGGCTTTGTCGGTCTTGACGATCGGAAAAGCGAAATGCAGGTCGGGGTGCTGCAGCAGACCGTATTGCTTGCATGTAGGGCACTCGCCGCAGGCGTCCTCCGCCGTGCGGTGCTCGCAGTTGAGGTATTGGGCGAAGGCGATTGCCAGCTGCAACTTGCCGACACCTTTCTCCCCTGTCAGCAACAGCGCGTGGGGCACACGTCCGTCTTCCACGGCACTGATCAGCTGTCGCTTCACAGCCTCCTGACCTATGATCTCGCGAAAAAGCAATGTGGTAATTTTTAATGGTTGATTTTTAACTCCCCACGCAGTGCCTCCACCATCTGCTCGTACTCCTGCCCGCTCAGATAGACTTTGCCGGGGTTCATCTGGAAGGTACCTCCGTAGTCCGGTCCGTCCACGTATTTGGGCGCCAAGTGGAAATGGAGGTGGCTCAACTTGTCGGAGTAAGCGCCGTAGTTGATTTTCTCCGGGTTGAAGAGCTTCTGCATGGCGCGTGTCACGTCGGCTACGTCTGCCATGAAGAGGTTGCGTTGCTCGTCGGACAGTTCGTTGAGGTCATTCACATGCTCATCGTAAGCCACAAGGCAGCGGCCGTGGTAGGTCTGCTCTTTGAATACAAATGCGCGGGACACGCGCAGATGCCCGATCTCGATCATCAACGAGTGCAAAGTCTCGTTGTTCTGGCAATATAAACAGTCTTTAGGATCTGAATGCATAATAGTTTTTATTTAATGTTTAACGCTACTTTTTCTCTTACATACTCTATCGCCTCCTGCGGTTCGGCGAACCGGCCAAGGTCGATAGGTTCGCCGACGTGCATATGTATCGGGTGGCGGTGTACTGTCCATGCGCCTTTGGGCATTACCTCATAACAGCCGCTCAGCGAGATGGGGATTACCGGCAGTTTGAGATCCAAGGCTATCTGGAATGCTCCTCGTTTGAACCGCCCCAACTTGCCGTCCTTAGTGCGGGTGCCTTCGGGGAAAATCACCGTCGAGACACCGTTCACCAGCTGTTTCTCTATCAGTTGCAGGCTCTCGAACGAGGCTTTGGCATTCTTGCGGGAAACGAAGATGTGTCCGGCTGCCTTGCAGGCGGTACCTACAAAGGGAATCTTGCGCAGTTCGGCTTTCATCAGCCATTTGAATACCACCGGCAGCCAGCCGTAGATCACCCACACGTCGAACATCGACTGGTGGTTGCTGACGAATACATAGCTCTGCCCCGGCACAATATGCTCCAGACCGTCAACATGCACCGGCAAAAGCATTAGCCGGCACATGCTTTTCGACCAGAACTGCTGCTCCTTGTGCACAAACTCGGTATTTCGCCACGGGTACAGGCAGATCGTGAAGATCGAAGTGAAAACCGTCAGTACCAATGCCAGAGGCAGTGCTATCAGGTACTGGTAAAGGATATAAAATGGTCTTAAGATATATTTCATGGGTGATTGGTCATTTGTTATTCTTTTCCGTATTTCTGCATGAATCCGCGGTAGAGAGCACATATACGGCGTATCTCGTCCCAGGTCTCTTCGGGCAATTTGGTACCCACGATCTCTACCACCCGTCCGGCGGCGATGGTACCTATCTCTCCGCACCGGCGGATGTCAAAGCCGTCGCTTAGTGCATGCAGGAATCCGCCTGCGTAGAGGTCGCCTGCTCCGGTGGAGTCGGTACAAGAGGTGGTGATGGCACCTATGTGGTGGCGGGTGTTACCTTGCTGTACATATGAGCCGCGTTTACCCACTTTGACGATGGCGATGTCGCATTGTTCGGCAATCTTCTGTACCGCCTCTTCGGGATTGAGATGGGTATAGGCAAACGACTCGTCCTCGTTGGCAAACACGATATCCACGTATTTGCGGATTAGTTCTTTGAGGAAGAGGTGGTTGTCGTTCACCACGTTATAGGAAGCCAGATCCAGAGAAACCGTGCACCCGGCTTCTTTGGCAAGACGGATGGCTTTCTCTATCAGGGCGTTGTTCTGCACCAGGTAGCCTTCGATGTGAAAAATATCGTATCCGGTGAATGCTTCGCGCTCGATGTCTTCCGGCGACAGTTCGGACGCAGCGCCTAAATAGGTGGCAAAAGTACGCTCCCCGTCGGGGGTGATCAGCACAATCGAACAGCCGGACATAGCATTGGAGGAGGTCAGCAAGATCGGTTTTACACCATTCTTGAGCATGTCTTCGCGGTAGAAATCACCTACCTCATCGTTACCGATCTTGCCCAAGAAAGCCGCTTTGCCACCAAGAGCTGCAATACAATTGATGGCATTTGAAGCCGATCCGCCTGCCACAAGGTGCTTTCTTACCGATGCAAAACGCATCTGTATCTGCTCCGCTTGCTCCATCGTAATCAGATTCATGCTGCCTTTCGGAAACCCTAACTCGCGTAAATCGTCCTCGCTCACCTGAAGCAACATGTCCGTTAACGCATTACCAATACCTAAGATTTTTTTCATTTTTCAGTCAATTTTACTAAAAAACAGCCTTTTTTTCAAAAATTTTTGCAAAGATACGAATTTTTTTTCAAAAAAACTTGCATATATAAAAAAAAAGCAGTAATTTTGCACCCGCTTTCGGAAACGAACAGTTTTTAGATGGCGAAAAATAAAAGCTTCCTTAGCTCAGTCGGTTAGAGCATCTGACTGTTAATCAGGGGGTCCAAGGTTCAAGTCCTTGAGGGAGCGCAAGAGTGGAGACGAAAAAGTCCCCACTCTTTTTTTATAAAAAAAATTCGCGCGCGCTTGCGTATGTCAAAAAAAAGTTGTATCTTTGCACAATTTTTCAACTCTATCGGATTTCTTCCCCTCGCAGAGTGTATATTTTACCGTCTTTTAATATCACCAGTTGCCCGTTCAGCAAAACCATCCGGCGTATTGGGGACTGTTTGTCAGAAGACGGAATACCCTCTATGCCTTGCGATTGTTCCGGGTTGGAGGGGATGACAGGAGGTGTCGGGATTACTTCGTCTCCTCCGCCTTTCAACTCACCTTCGTAACCCAATGTGGCAAAATCGCCTTCATAGACATGGAGCGGCTTGCCCCCTTCGTCTAAAACGGAAAGTACGTAGTTGTATCGCGAAGCCTCATCCAGACCCGTTACTTTGAAAGAAAGCGTGGAGACATTTACCGTTTGGGCATTTGCCGTTGGGGCATTTTTTCTGCCCGGAGCATTGAAGCTAATGCCGAGCAACTGACCTTTGCTGCCTAAGGTCAGTTTGCAGAACACCGATCCGTCCTTATATATATCTATCTGATAGGAGTGGGCGGCGGAGTCCGTCGGCCAGGTGAAGTCGGCGGTCGTCTCGCCCGCATCCACAGTGACGGTTTTTTGAACAACCTCTTCGCTATCCAATGCCACAATGCGGAAACGGGACCAGTATTGTGCCGCTTTGTACGCCGCAACGCTGCCGGACAGCACATGCACCACCGCCGTGTCCGGCACACCGTCAAACGTAGCGTCGTAGATCAGCGGCGGCTGCGCCGCATAACACGTGATATCCTTCACCGCCGAATCTGCCAAGAAGCAGTCCTGACCCAAAATAGACACGTTCTTGCCGATCACAATGGTTTCCAGATCGTTCCAGTTGGCAAAAGTACTCATGCCCGTTGCTACCAACTTGTCGTTCAGAACCAGGTGTTTCGGGCTGGTGGTCAGGTTCAGTTGGTTGAACACGCCGTCGCCTAACACATTGAGCGAAGTAGGAAAAACCACCGTATCCAACGGACAATTACTGAACGCATTATTGCCGATATTGGTTACCGAATTAGGTATTTTGATAGATCGCAACGCCGTACAGCCGTTAAACGCTTTCTGCGGAATAATCGTCAGTCCGGCAGGCAGTTTGACGGAGTCCAATGCTTCGCAAAGGTTACATAGTTGCTCCGGGATCTCCTGCAATCCGGACGGCAGAATGAGTTGTTTCAGCTTCTTGCAACCCGCAAAAGCACTTGCGCCGATACTCGTCACCCCTTCCGGGATGTTGATATGCTGCAATCTGGAGCAATTCGTAAAAGCACTCTCGCCGATTGCCTTCACCGTCTCAGGCAGCTTAATCGTGTCGTTGTACATGAACTTGCACAACATCTTAGGGATATATTCCACCGAGTCGCCGAAAAGGATATAAGTAAAATGGTTCTCTCCCGGCACGTCCGATTCATACCGGACGAAATCATCCGCGTGAATAGCCTCCCAAACCATCACCTTGGAATCGCTGTTGTAGTTCTCCGACCCGAAAGCGCCCCAGCCCATCGTCTTGAAGGTCTTCGGGAAGAAGACCGTGTCGCCGATGTTGGTGCAATTATAGAAAGCCATATCCCCGATGGATTCGAGACAATCTGACCATCTGACCTTTCTCAAAGCGGTACAAAAAATGAACGCCTGGGGGGCAATCGTCTTAATTCCTTTGCCCAGATTGGCAGTAGTCAGTTTGGTACATTCCTGAAAGGCATAAGCACCGACGGAGACTACGCTGTCCGGCAAGACAACCGATTGGAGGTTATAACACCCGTGGAAGGCATTGGCGCAGATAGAGGTCAGTCCTTCCGGGAAGGAAATGGTTTTCACATACTCCCTCTTGGGATAGTTGCTCAACTCGTCCGAGGTCATGGCGCCGCGGCCTTCGATCACCAGATGTCCGGTCCCCGAATCCAGCGTGTACGTCAACTCCGGTCCCACACTGCCGGTATAGACCGTTGCAAAACTCTTGCCGGCGATCAGAGCCAGGCAGCTTGCGAATAAGAATAACTGTTTTTTCATAGCCGAAACAATGATTAAAATCTGGTGCAAAGGTACTGCTTTTTTTTGAAATACGCAAATTTATGAGTTGTACGCAGTCGATTTTGTGGTAATGATAGTTTGTTGATTATCAACAACTCTCAGAAATAGCCGGTAAAAATAGTTGTATGCTTACCTGCCATAATACAAGCATTGGCATTTATATCTCTTCAGTGCATCCTTGGAGACAGGGAAAAGGAGGCTGAGCCGTATTCCGCAAGCAAGCATGTTGGCGCGGGCATCGGCGGCTTCTTTGGAGGCATAGATATGGGTCATGTCCACATTCAGGTACTGCGTCCAGTCGGTGGTCGTGCGGGGATCGGTGCTCGGGGAAGACGGCAGGATATTAAGGAAGCCGTATTCGGCAAAGAGCCCTATGCGCAACAGCGGAGAGAGACGGTTGCCGGAATAGGGGTGGAGGCGGAAGGTATAGCCCAACTCTGCCGCCAGACGCACATCCAGACGGTTGAGAGTCATTGCATGCTTCGATTCCACCGGCTCGAAATCATGGTAGCCGTGGTTAGGCATGTCCTCAAACCACTCGTAATAGCGTCCGTTATAGTCTCCGGCAGTCCACAGAGCCGCAGACTGCCTGGCGGAAGCATCCAATGTGACACACAATTTGGCGCCTCCGAGGATATACACGCCCCTCCAAACACCGCCTACCATCAGCGGAACAGTAATCTGGCTGATATGCAGCCGGTCGGTTCGCTCAGAGAGCAGTCCACGATAGGTGAAGGGCATTCCGCGGGTGTCAATCATCTTCTGTTCAAGCCACTGGCTGTCCACCGACAGCGTGGGGCATTGAAGGGAATAGTTCAGTCCGGTGGACAACAGAAAATGCTCGTGCTGGTACTGGTACGCCAACCCTATCTCACCGCCGCCCGAGAGACGGACACCGGTCTGTGGCATAGGATCGATACTCTGCACGAAACCGCCACCGATCGCCGGACCTATATAATGCTGGGCATGGGAAAGTGAAAAATGGAGGATGAAAAGTGAAAGGAACACCATCTTCATTGCCATATGTCGGAAAGAGAATTTCATCGTACAATCAGTTTATAAGTGTGTTCTTTCTTATTGGCTTTCGTGACCACACGGGCGATATAGACACCGATGGCACCGGGGGCGGGAACCGATGTGTCTCCCACCGGCAGTGCACCATGTATGATCAACCGTCCCAGGGCGTCGTACACCCATATCTCCGCTTCTTCGGATACATGGCATTGGATTGCCTGACGGGCACTCACAATAGTCGGATAGAGACTGATATCTGTCTGGTAGGTGACAATCAGCGGACAGGTCATCATCTGCGTGCCGTTACTCTCGGTCAGCAACGCGCTGTACTCGCCGCCGATGATCAGCGGACGGTAGAGATACGAGTGGTTCTCTCCGCTCAGCGCCACGCCGTTCTCGTACCACTGGAAGGCGGCAAAATCATACCCTCCGTTGTAGTCGTGCGTCAGTACCGCCACTACGTCGTTCCAAGCCTGCTCCAGCACCGAAGAAGGGTAGAGTAGCGTGACGGCGATAGAGGCGGCGTAGAGTGTCCCCTCGCCATGAACGAGTGCCACCGTGCAAGTATAACTTCCCGCCCGTACTCCGGCGTGAGGAATTAGTATGTCCGCCTGCTTGGCATGGATATATACGGTGGAATCGCGCAGACCCGCTTCTTTGGCTTCCTCCGTGAACGTGACTCTCACCGAGTCCACCAGACGCGACAGTTGTACATGAAGCGTGAAGAAATCACCGTCTCCGCATCCGCCTTCCCACTCCAGTTGCTCTACCGTAAGGCTGTAATCAATGCACAACTGCAACACCTCTATACTGTCACAGCCGTTGGCGGCGATGAACCCTCGTATTTGTTCGGTGGAATCGGACCATTCTTCCCCTTCCCACCGGAAAGAGTCGCCGTAAGGGATGGTCACTCTCGTGGTGTCGTGGTAGTCCGGCAGATACGACAGATGCACCGTAAGAACACTGTCGCAGCCGTTGGCGGCACGCAGGCTGATGGGATAGTCGCCCGGTTCGGACAGTTTCTCGGCTCCTATCTCGCAGTAGTCCCCCGGACAGATGGCGATGCTTGTGTCGCGGCGGGCGACTGGCAGCAGATCCAGATAGAGCACCACCGCAGTGTCGCAGTCCTCTTCAAAACGGTGCCAAAGGGTGTCGGTATATACCTTGGCTTCTGTCAGACTCTGTCCGTGCCATTCGTAGGCATCGCCGGCGCAAAGGGTGTAATGCTCCTCGATCGGCACGATACAACGTTCGTTCACACCGATATACCATGTCACAATACTGTCGCAACCGGCAGCGTTGGTAAACGTGAAACGATAGGTGCCCGACTGCGTGATTTGCCCCAGAGGCGGCGGCAACACCGTGCCGGCGGTGATGATGAGCGAGATCTCCTTGTAGCTGCGGCTGTCGGAGAGGTTCAGCCGATAGACGGCGTCTATGCCCGTGAGCGAGAAAGCAGTGTCGTTATACACGCCCGGTTCGGTGTATTCGTGCCCGCGGAAGAGGATCGTGTCTTCGTGGCAGAGGACGGCGGATTCCTCAATAATGGGATACGAGAGAACCGTCAGGTATAGGATATACGTCCGTGTGCACTCGCATGCCAGAGAGAGACTGTGGGTGTATGTGCCTTCTTTACGTAGCGTCTCGCCGAAGAACGTGTAGGTCTGCCCTTGTTGGATGGTGTCATGGAGGATGATCTGCTCGCCGTCGGCGGCGTTGATGATAGCCAGGTGCATCTTGTAGGTCAGGCACTCCACCACGTCGCGGTACTCCACCGTATAGTTATAATACTCTGTCGGATCCAGTCCGTCCATCGGCGGAATAGGATAGTCGTAGTCCATGAAGCGGTAGGTGGGTTGCCAGCAGATGGTGTCGTACATCTCTTGAACCGGCTCCACTACTATCAGCGTCAGTTGGACGATACTGTCGCAGCCGGCTTGGGATTGCAGGGTGTCGCGGTAGTCGCCTGCTTCCCGATACCACCGCCCGTGCCACGAAACGGACGTGCCGGCATAGGCTTGTATGGTGTCGTAGCGGACGGAGGTGTCGTTCACCTGCACGTGGATGGAGACGATACTGTCGCAGCCGCCAACGGAACGGAGGGTCTGGGAATACGTACCCGTCTCCGTATATTCAATGCCGTTCATGGTGTACCTCTCGCCTTCGCAGAGCACCACATTGAGCGACTCATGCAACACATCCGTCAAATGAAGCGTCGTGCGCGCCGTGTCTTGGTTATCTTGTCCGGTGACATACATCGTCACAAGATAGTCCCCCGGCGAGGTATAGCGGTGGGTCGGTTCGGGCGTGTCGCTTTCGTTGCCGTCGCCGAAATCCCAGTGCACAGCCGTGTATTCGATATTCGTGTTCGGGCGGAAAGCAACCGGCTGCAAGTAACAGTATTCGTCGTTGTAATCCACTTCGCTGCGCGACTGGCCGTTCACTACAACCAGACCCGTCAGAGGTGTTACCGCCTGACCCATGTTATAGGCGTAACTCTCGCAGTAGCCGACGCCGTAGATATGTCCGATGAAACCGTCGGAAGTGGTGGCTAAGGTATGCGTGCCGTGCTCCACGGGTATCTGCGCGAAACGGAGGCTTGCATTGCCGTCGAGAGGCGCAAAGAACTCCGCTACGCTCTGTCCGTCCATGCGCATCGCCGCCGCGCCTGCAATCGTCGTCACCACATTGGCATAGTGGGTGCGCGACTCGTCGGTCTGGAAAGTGGCAAAGGTCAGTTCTTTTGTCCGCTGCTCCACAGGCGTGATATGCACCATCGAGGGATCGCCGGTCATGTTGTTATCCCGTGCACCCTCTAAATAAAGATAGCAGGCGGCAGCTTGGGAGGTCTCCACCCACGCCGAGCGGTCGGTCAGACGCCATTCGTACGACTCGCCGGTGTTGAGCGTAGCGACTAACGCACCATTGACGCGCACTTGGGTCTGATCTTCCGCAGCCGTAATCATGACGCGGTCGCCGGCCTGCCCTGCCGTCTGCGTCACGGCAAACTGTCTGCCCCAGAGCACCACCGGCGTCTGTTGTTCCACGATATGGTCGCACCAGGGATTGCCCGTAGGTACATTAATACAGACATGTCCGCTGAAAACCGCTACAGGCTTGTCCGACACGATGCGCGAACCCGAGAAGTCATTGCTCGCATCCGCAGACATTACCTGGTAGGTCTCGCCGGCGTTGAGAGTGACCGTGAACGGTACATTCTTCACCTTATTATCGCGTGTACGCGCATGAGGCGTGATCGTCAGATTTGTTCCGTCGGTGGTAGCCACTACACCGAACTCTTTGGACATGAGATTGTTTTCGTATATCTGGATAATATAGTCGTTGCTGAGCGCTTCGACAGGCAGTACAATCGTGGCGTCGTAGGTGTGCGCTACGTAATTGGAGGCATAGAGCGAGATCGGCGCGCTGCTCGTCACCTTCAGTCCGCGTTGCTCCACTACTCCATCCCTGTACGTATAGCCCTGCTCGTGCGGAATAGTAATTTCTGTTATCTGATGGGCGGAAACAGCCGATGAAACCGACCATCCTGTCTGCGGATTGGTGATCGTGAGCGAGGCGTCCTGACGCGATGAAGCGATCAGTTTGAGCGTCATTTCTTCCGAACCGACAGGCTGGCTGAAATTATTGAGGAAAGTCACCCAGAACTCCGTGCCCTCGGTGGTCTGCAACGCCAGACAAGGGACGAAGGTACCAAGTACCAAACACCAAGTGCATATTATTTTCCGGATGTTATTTGACATATTGCGTATCTGTTATGGTTTGATAATTCGTTTGTTTTGCACCAGACGGACGGACATGCCCATACCGCGTGGACCGACCCCGCACCCCGGTCCGGGTAACATGAGTTGCATACTATAGTCTTCGTACCCGCTCCTGTTGGTACAGGAAGCCGTCCAATAGGACCCGTTACTCCCCACCCGTTCTACCAGAGTATAGTTTCCGTTAAAATATCTGCTGCCTGCATAGGGAAGAAAGACCGCTCCTGCGCTCTCCAGCTTACGCCACTCTGTCTCCGTATAAGAATTACTGTAGTTAAGCCCGAACGGGACATCGGCAGGCTGCTCCCATTCATCCGGCAGAACGATTAATCCATTAAAACCTTCAATACTTCCGTAAGCGTATAATTGTCGGGCATTTTCTCTGCTCTTGAACAGGTAATCCCACTCCTCGCGAGTCAAGGTACGCCACGTACCCGGTGCATCGGTGCCTATTCCGCACCAGACACCCCAGTCGTAGTTCGTACCGGCTATATTCTTATGTTCACCGGGGAAAGGTATCTTGGCATTCAGTTTATTGGAATAAGGAGGTATATTGTCGTAGCCGCTGCTTCCCCACGCAAACAAATCAATCCATCCGTCGTACGTGGAAGAGATATTGGCGTTGGCGGAACCGATATACTCCCATTGGTTCGGAGCGAAACGCCAAGAGCCGTTGGCAGTAGAACCGTCCGCACACCGATGTGTGCCCTGCACGGCATTGTATTGCAGGTTTCCCGGCGAAAAGAGCACCTGGCAAGTGTCGCTGACGCGGAACAGCAGTTTGCCGATACAGAACAGTTCCGGCACTTGGTCTGCCAGTTCGTTCGGATACGCCAAACGCTCCGGATTGGTTTTCTTGAGATTGTCCGCTACCTCCGTTGTGCCCCACGTCAGAAAAAGCTCCTGCGCCACTGCCCGTCCGGTGGAAACCGTGAGGCAAGGGACGAAGGTACCAAGTACCAAACACCAAGAGGATACTATTTCCCGGATGTTATTTGACATATTGGATGAGGCGCACGCAACATTTTCTCGTACGGAAAGAGTTACTACGGTTGATATTATAGTAATAGGGGCTGAAGAATATGTCCACCGCACTCGTCGGAACAAGAGTGCTGTTGTTGTTCCCTGCCGTTGCCCCTGTAGCCGTCCAGTAATGACCAAAGATATGTATATTCGGATTGGTGGGCGCAAAATTATTTGTCTTGGGGAAGAAGACTGCTCCGTTCGCCTCCATCCGTTCCCATTCCTCCAAGGTATAGACATTCACGTCGTAGTCCTGCGGCAGCCCCGTCCAGCTCAGTCCATCCGGCAGTTCCCATTCATCGGGCAGGAAAACATGCCCTTCCACACCATTCACGGTAGCCAGCCCTTGGAGCGAGTTACTGCGGGTAAGGTAATCAAACTGCGCTTTTGTGATCGTGCGCCATGTGCCCGGAGCGTCGTCTCCTATCTGGTTATAGGCTCCCCAGTCATACCAGGTGGTGTCTATATCGCCATGCACCGCTTCGCCATTCACCAATCCCCACACGAAATCCGCGTTATTGTTGCTTGTCAGCCAGGGCGTCTTGCCGTTATAGCCGGAGGTGCCCCAGCTGTACTGGTCTATCCAGCCGGTGTAGTCCGCTCCGCGCAAGTTATTATTGCATTTTTCTCCGTTGGAATCGAAGACATTGCCGTTTTCCGCATCGCCCACAAAGTCCCATTGGTGTTCGGCAAAACGCCAAGTGCCTTTTTGCGTCGTGCCGTCCGCGCAGAGGTGCGTGCCTTCAGTGCTATATTGCAAGTTCCCCGGCGCAAAACGGACATAACGTCCTCCGCCGACAGGAAACGCGACGAGGCGTTCCTTGATCTTGGCAAGGCGGACACTATAGCCGAGCATACGTGCGTTTGAATAACTTGCATCCTTAACATGCGTCTCGTCGAAACTCAGACACCAAGCCAGATTACTGGTGCTGCCATAGGTATAGGTAGTGCCGGTAGAACTCCTGTAAACACCTTGACCAATGGTAATACCTCGAATACCGCGCACACCCGCCAAAGGAAGGAACACGGCGCCGTTGCCTTCCATCTGCCGCCACTCGCGGATGGTATAAGAATTATCGTCCCAAGAAGTGGAGGCACCGCTGACGAAACTCACTCCCTCCGGCAACTCCCATTCGTCCGGCAAGAGAACCATACCCGCTATGCCTGCCACTCTGCCACGACCGTAGAGCCCCTCGGCATTCTTTCTGCCGGTGAACAGGTATTCCCATTCGCTCCGGCTCAGCGTGTACCATGTGCCGGCGGAGTCGGTTGACCATACATTCTTTATATCGTTGTATTGTCCCCAGTCGCAGTATTTATAGTCGCCGCTCATGCCGGTATTGGCGGATCGCCAGGCGCCATCGGTGTACGTTTTACTATAAGGATGGTATGCCGATACGCCGCTGCCAGGCCAGTCGCTCGTAGCCCATCCGAAGAGGTCAATCCAGCCCTCATACGTCTCGGAGATATTATTATTGTCCTCGCCGATGAACTCCCATTGGTTCGGTGCAAAGCGCCATGTGCCCGGATGGATAGTACCATCCGCACAGCGGTGTGTACCGAGAGATGTCCATTGCAGGTTTCCCGGCGAGAATGCCACTTTGCGGGTCCCGCTGACAGAGAACAGCCCTATCTCCTCCAGTTCGCCGTCGCAGAAGATCACGGGCATCTCATCCTCCAAGGCTGTCGGATAGGCGAGGCGCTCCGGATTGGTCTTCTTCAGACTGTCCGGAACCTCCGTTGTGCCCCACGTCAGCACCAGAGGCTTCTTGTCGGAAGTCTGAGCCAAGGCGTATATCGCCACCATACTGAATATCCAAACGGCTATGTTCTTGTACATATATCTTTGAAAGGATCGTGTGTTCGCCGCCATGGTTGCCGCGGCTTGACAATTCTTGGGGTCTTTATACGAATGTTGACAGGTTCAATGGTGACCTCTTCCGCCAGATGGCGCAGGTACTCCTCGGAGATCTCCGGCTGCCGTTTGGCTTCTGCCGCGGCGGCTTGGAGCTGGCGGTAGATGGATACATAGGTATATTGGTAGAAATAGGCGTAGGGCTTCAAGCCTTCTTCGGGCTTCTCACCGCCTTTCACCACCCGGAAATAGTGGCTCAGAAAACGGATCTTCCACTCCATGGCCTCCTCGTT
>ODAJ014740725.1_pt1 | contig 30611 bp, 20 predicted proteins | sample 1539241 | NCBI WGS metagenome assembly ODAJ01 (sample SAMN02144231, study PRJEB22623) | gut metagenome | biome: sheep rumen | host: Ovis aries | place: New Zealand
TCAATTGACGCAAAGCCATATCTGTTCCGGTGACGAGGCGTTCACGGACTCCAAGTCGCCAGCCAAGGGCAGTTCCGTACACGGCGCAGCAGATACGGGAACCAACGACGGCGGTTGCCGCGACTTGGACCATACGAACGAGTATGTACAGAAATGGGCAAAAGCCTATGTGCAATGGATGATTGACGAGATGAAATACGACGGTTTCCGGTATGACATGACCTTGGGTTACCATGGCCGGTATCTGAGTATGTACAATGAGGCAAGCAAACCGTATCTGTCCGTTTCGGAGTTGTGGGACGGCATAGACCGCCAGGTGCGCCATTTGAAGGAGACGAACTACAACACGATGATTTTTGATTTTCCGTTGAAGTACCAGCTGCACCAAGCTATCGTTGGCGGTTCGTACGGCAAGTTGCGCAATCCGTCTAACAGTCTGCGCGGCAAGGGTTATGCCAAGTATGCGGTTACATTCCTTGACAACCATGACACGTTCGAGCGCGAGAGCTACGGCAATAACCAGTTCGGAGGACAGAATATCGATCTGAAAAACCCGACGCATAAGAACCGGATTCTGCAAGGGTATGCTTATATTTTGATGATGCCGGGTGTTCCGTGTGTGTTCTGGCCGCATTGGAAGACGTATCAGAGTGAGATCAATGCGCTGATTGCGGCGCGTAAGTTAGCCGGTATTCATTCGGAGTCGGCTGTGCTGAGCGAGACCACTTCGCAAAACAATTATGAGGCGGTTATTCAGGGACACCACGGTCAGGTAATACTCCGTCTGGGCAGCAACCGTAGTACGGAGACGCCGGAAGGGTATCAGAAAGTGGTGGACGGACCGGTTCACACCGTTTATTACAAGGCAGGCGCTGAAGGAATAGACAAGGTGCCGAGTGACCAAGTGCCAAGTACGAAGGTGATCCGAGACGGACAACTCTATTTGATGTACGAAGGGACAATGTACGATGTACAAGGAAGAAAAGTGAAATGAAGCGGATTTTTGCCATATTAGTGTGCTTTATTGCCTTTGCGGAAGCTTGGGCAGGGAGTTACGGTATTCTGGTGAACGGGACGACGTATTTTGCTGCGGACTACCGGGGCAAGGATGCCAATACCGGTACTTATGACGAGTATCTGGCGCATGTGAAAGTCAGCAGCGGCGACTATTTCCAGCTCTATGACGCTGAGTATCAGGCTGCTTGGGCTGTGGATCTGGACACATGGAGCGTAGCGGGTTTTACGCGGAACGGCGACCGCTATACGGCGAGCGTCAGCGGATGCTATGATTTCTATATCAAACTCAAATACGGCGAGGACCAGTTGTATATCGGCGCGGGATCGGACTGCGGAGAAGGAGAGAATATAAACGACGTCTATACGGGTGCCGTTCCTCACCAGTGCGAGGCGGTGATGATGCAGGCGTTTTACAACGAGTCGTATGACCCGAAGTCTCCCGGCGTAAGCGAGTACGGCGATACCAAATGGACGACTCTGACGGCGCAGGCAGCGGAGTTGGGAAAGTATTTCGACTATATCTGGTTGCCGCCGAGTGCTTATGGCGACGGTGCCGGTTATCATCCAAAGCAATACAGCAACCAGAACTCGAACTGGGGAACGCGTGCGGAGTTGGAGACGCTGATAAGTGCGCTGCACAACGCCGGTGCGAAAGTGGTGGCGGATATAGTGATCAACCACTGCGCGAACAAGAGTACGTGGTGCGATTTCTACGAGATGGATTTCGGTGAGTATGGTGTGTTCCAGCCGGACGAGACGTATATCTGTGCGAACGACGAGGTGAACGCGGAGTGGAACAAGCCGACAAAAGAGAGCGAGGGTTCGGGTGATTGCTGGGGCAAGGCTTCGGGCAGTATGGACGACGGCGAGAACTGGGACGGCGCGCGCGACTGGAGTCACGACAAGGTGTATGTGCAGAAGATGTTTATCGCGTACCTGCAATGGATGCGCAATGTGATGAAATACGACGGTTTCCGTTACGACAAAGGCGACGGATTCAACAACTGGCACCATTGGAACTACAACAAGCATGCGAAGCCGGAGATTGCTTTCATGGAGAGTTATAACGGGACGGACGCTATCCAGGGGCAGATCAACGGTGCCCAGGGTGATCTGATGGCACTGGATTTTGACCTGAAGTGGCATGTGTTCAATTCGTTTGCCGGCTGGGATTACAGCCGCGGTCGCGGTGATTGTATCATGAGTCGCGGCGACGGCAAGCACTCGGTGACGTTTATCGAGAGTCATGACTGGTTCCTGCGTCCGGACAACGAGAATGAGTTCGGCGGTCGCGGCAATTCGATGACTCCGGCGCTGAAGGGCCGTCTGATGCAGGCGAATGCGTTTCTGCTGAGTATGCCGGGTGTGCCGTGTGTGTTCTATCCCCACTGGGTGAAATACAAGGAGGACTTGAAACCGATGATTGTAGCCCGCAAATGGGCAGGTGTGCACAGCGAGAGCGAGGTGAAAGACGAGTACTCGACGGCTACGGGTTATCAGGCGACGGTAGTGGGCAAGAACGGCTGGTTGATTTTGTGTCTGGGTGACAGAGCCAACAGACAAGGTTTTGATGGCTATACGTTAGCAGCGAGCAACTACAGCACCCAAGAGGGGCATAACGAGAGTTTTGAGATATGGGTGAACAGCTCCAAGGCGAAGCCTGATCCGGCAGGAGTGGAGTTAAACCCCTCCGTCTCCCCATCAAGGGGAGAGAAGTTCCTCCGCGACGGACAGTTGCTGATCAAAGTGGGAGAACAACTCTATGATATGATGGGACAACAAATAAAATAACAATAAGCAATACGATGAAAAAAGGATTATTTGTACTATTGATGGCTGTTTGTGCCGTAGTGGCATCAGCCCAGAGCTATGGTATTCTGGTGAACGGCAAAATCTATTATCAAGGCTCAATGACCGATGAGTTTGAGGGTTTTGTGCAGTATTTAGCTCATGTGCAGGTATCGAACGGCGACCAGTTGCAGCTGTACGATTATGACAACAAAGCAGCTTGGGCGGTGGATCTGAACACCTATTCTGTAGAAGGTTTCACCCGTGACGGAGACCACTACAACGCTACCGTCAGTGGCTGCTATGATTTCTATATCAAACTGAAATACCAAGAGGACGAGTTATATATCGGCGATGGCTCCAACTGCGGTTCGGGCGTTGACATCAGCAAAGGCGAGCAGCCTAATCCGGGTTACGGCGGTTCTGTTCCGGCTAAATGTCCGGATGTGATGTTGCAAGCGTTCTATTGGAACAGCACGGAAGGAAAATCGGGTGTAGGTGGCGGAAACGGTTTTGGCCGAACCAAATGGATTGATTTTCTGAACGGCAATAACGGTTCGTCGGCAGAGGAGATCGGTCAATGGTTTGATATGATCTGGTTCCCGCCGATGAGTGCCGGAAGCGGCTTGGGTTATCACCCGTCGGACTACAGTTCGTTGAGCAGCGATCGCGGTACGAAGGAAAAACTGACGCAGATGATTGAAATTATTCATAAGAACGGCGGTCGAGTGATAGCGGATATTGTGATCAATCACGGCGATGCGAAGAGCGGTTGGTGTGGTTACGCAAGCGGTTATAACTTCGGAACGTACGGTAAGTTTGTGCCGGACGGAAGTTATATCTGCCGGACTGACGAGGTGAATAATTCTGCATCGGGTGCTCCGGCAGAGTGCAGAGGTTTTGCCACCGGCGGTAATGACGACGGTTACGGCGACGAGGCGAACTATGCGGCTTCGCGCGACTGGGATCACACGAATGCAAATGTCCGCAATATGTTCAAGGCATACCTGAAATGGATGCGCAATGTGGTGAAAGTGGATGGTTTCCGGTATGACTACTGCAAGGGTTATCACAACAGTCATATCAATGAGTATAACACTGCTTCGCAACCGTATTTCAGCGTTATGGAGTATTGGGACGGCAATGTGAACACGTTGCAGGACCGTTTGAATGATGCAGGCTGGAATACCGCGACTTTTGATTTCGCCACCAAATATACGGCATTCAATGACGGTATAGCTGCCGATAACTACTATAAGTTGAGAGGTGCCGGTCTGCCGGGAGCAGGCAAAGCCCGCTATGCAGTGACTTTTGTGGACAGCCACGATTCCTTCCAACGCGACAACGGCAATGAGTTCTGCGGGAATGGTAACTCGATGGGGCTGTGCAAAGACAAGTTGCTGCAGGCGAATGCCTATATGCTGAGTATGCCGGGTGTGCCGTGTGTGTTCTGGCCGCACTGGGTGACCTACAAGGAGGAGATCAAGAAGATGATCAATGCCCGTTATAAGACAGGTGTGCACAGCGAAAGCGCTGTGAACGACGAGGCAGGCGACGGTTATTATAAAGCTACTATCACCGGTACCAACGGTGAGATCCGTCTGCTGTTAGGTCCGAACTCGGGTTATAACAGCACGCCGAGCGGCTACACGCTGGCAGTGAAAGGTAACGGTTACGGCGTCTATTATAAGATGAATAGCGCGCGCGGGGACAAGAACACCGAGCGTAAGGATTTGACGCAGGGGATAGAGGAAGTCAGCTCTCAGCCGTCAGGCATCAGAGGAGAAAAGATTATCAAAGACGGCCAGTTGTTTATCAAAGTGGGCGAGCAGGTCTTCGACGCCTTTGGACGGAGAGTGAAGTGATGTACAAAGGGACAATGTACAATGTACGAAGAGACAAAATATAAAACAACAACTAAACTAATATTATCATGAAAAAGATTTTTATGTTGATGGCTGCGCTGGTATGTGCAGCGGGCATGTTTGCCCAGAGTTACGGCATTTTGGTGAACGGCAAGATGTATTATCCGGGCACGAAAGTAGATGAGTTTGAGGGATTTCAGCAGTATCTGGCGCATGTGAAGGTAGCCAGCGGTGACCAGTTGCAACTCTGCGACGCAGAGAACCGCGCTGTGTGGGCTGTGGATCTGAACCCCGCTTCGGTGGCAGGTTTCACGCGTGACGGCAATATCTACAAAGCTACCGTCAGCGGCTGCTATGATTTCTATATCAAACTCAAATACGAGGCAGACGAATTGTATATCGGTGACGGAAAAGATTGTGTTGACGGCATTGATATCAGTGGTTTGGACGATGTAGATGAGGACGATGTGAACTACTATGCCATCGGTTGGATCAACGGAGCAGACAACGGCGAGGCGGCGTATGATACATATGACGACAATATGCTGTTTGTGGATGGCAAGCTGACGATTGACTGCAAGATGGGTAGTTATATTGCCATTAAGGATCACAAGAATAATTTCTATTATTCCAAAGCTAAGACCACAATAGAGAACAGTTCGGTAACGCTGGACTGGGCGAACGGCTGGAGTCCTTGCGAGAAATGGGCTATTCCTGAGGGCGTGAACTATATCATCATTCGCAGCGCGAAGTTCAAAGGTCAGATCCAGTTGGAGCGTGTGGACAAAGCTACTTATGATGCATACAGCTACAGGCCGCAGGGAGTGGAAAACACCAAGGTGGGCGAGAAAGCGCACAAGGTGATTGTTGACGGTCAGTTGCGGATTGTCCGTGGCGAGCGCGTGTTTGACGCTACCGGACGGGAACTGTAAGAAACAAAAGACAGAGAATACATAAAACGCAAGTTTTATAGTATAATTTTTTACTAACTTTATTAATCAACAAACATCATGAAAAAGATCTTTTCTTTATTTGCTGCATTTCTTTTTGCAGTAAACATGACGGCTGCTGATCCTGTAGAAATTATGGCCGGAACTTTTGACGGAAAGGCTGGTAATTACACAGAGGGATGGACCTCGACAGGAACAGGTAAAACCCGTAATGATTGTGTGATTGTTGGAGCAGGTGAAAATATAACTTCACCGTCCATAGACTTGTCTCAGTATGAGTCTATCTCCATTGCCATTAAAGCGCGTCGCTTTGGAACTCTTACTGGTTCAAAAGCAACAATCACTGCAACATTCGATGGAGAAGTGATTGGCACAACTAACGCTTCTGGGACTTCAGCAACAACTTCGTTAGCTGCAATTGAGTACACCGTAGGTGAAGGTTTATCAACCGGTACATTTGTGTTTACTTGTTCTAATGCAACAAGCGCCGGTTCTACTCATGGCGCAGGTATTAACTCAATTGTTATTACTGGTGTAAAGAAAGCTTCCCAAGGTGGCGGCGAAGGCGGTGAAACTCCTTCTACTATCAAAACCGTCTATTGCAAGGCTGCTCAGGATTGGTGGAAAACTGACGGTGCAGCTGTAGGTGTTTACGCTTTTGCTGATGGCAATGTGAAAAATGCAGAGTGGCCCGGCGTACGTATGACCGCTGTTGAAGGCGAGACTGATCTATGGAAAGCAGACATCGACACTGCTAAGTATGAGAAAATCATCTTCACACGCGTTAACGCTTCCGGTGACATCGCAGACTGGGGTGCAAAGACTGCAGACTTGACTATCCCGGCAGACAAAGACCTCTACACCATTACTTCCACTGCTGCCGTTTGGGGTGACCCGGGCGTTACCGGTACTTGGTCCGTTTATAAAGCCGGCGGCGACGATCCGGTTGTAGAGGAACCCGCTGTAATAAAGATGCACGGTAACTTCACCGGCGACTGGGCTAATACCGATGCTTTCACCCTCTCTGAGGACAAGAATACCGCTACCCTCAAGCTGACTCTCAATAAGGGCAACTATGAGTTCGGTATGCGTATCGGCGCTGACAACAACTGGACTTCCAACGGTGTGGCATTCACCCGTGAGAACAAATCGGCTGCTGTTGCTGCCGGTACAGGCAACCTCACGTTAGCTGCTGACACCAAAGGTGACTATACTTTCACTTGGACCTATGCTACCAACACCCTCGCAATCGACTTCCCGGAATACGTTGAGACCCTGCCGGAAATGCAGATTGCAGGTGCATGGAATGTAGAGAACGAGGCTTGGGTTAAGAATGCAATGACCCCTGCCGAGGATAAGAAAACCGCTTCTTACGAGGTAGAACTGAAGGCCGGCGACTATGAGTTCAAAGTTATCAAAGACGGTGCTTGGCTGGCCAAGGCTAATGAGGGCAATGCGTACGGACTCCACCGTGGCTGGACCGGTGTTGCCGGTGTGGTTGACCAAAACACCTCCGAGAACCTCAAACTCACGGCTGACGTTGATGGAAAATATACCTTCGTTTGGACCTTTGCAAACGACTCCCTCGGCGTTGTGTTCCCGGAGAAACCGGCAGAGCCGGCTGCTGCAGTTGTTCTGCCTGCTACCTTGGATGTAACGAACGTAAGTTTCCGTTCCGAGGGTATGCCGGACTTCGTGGTTGAAGAAGGTCAGGACTATGCCGGAACATACTTCGACATGGGCGCACATGACAGCTCCAACGACACGCTTCTCTATGCAGAGTGGAATGTAACGATCCAGCCGATCAAGTACAATGTGGCAGTAGATGTTTACAATACCAACAGCTGGTCTGTACAACTCTACCTCCTCAACCAAGCCGGTGACACGCTTAAGTCGCTTCGCTATAAAGGCTCATCCGGCCAGAAGGGACAATTCGCTATCGGAGCTTTGGATCTGAGTGACTTGGAGGCAGGCGACTATAAGGTACGCGCACGTGCAGCTACTGCATGGTCGGCAATGAAACTGAAAGATGTGATCTTCACAGCTGACTATAAGGGCGTTTCTGTTGAACTGCCGGGTACACTGCAACCTGCATATGCAGAGTTGTCGAGCGGTGCTTCGGTGGCTAACAATGCTATCGCTTTCAAGCCGAGCACGGCAAATAACGAATATGCTACATGGAATGTAAGCTTTGCAAAAGCAGGCAAGTACAATGTAACGATTGACATGACCGCTACAAACGGACACACTTATGGTGTAGCTCTCCTCTCTGCAGACGGCGCAGAACAAATCGGTGCTGTAGCAGAGGCTCAGGCTTGGGACACCGGCGTTAAGGAACTTGGCGCTATTACTGTTCCAGCAGCTGGTAAATATGTGGTGAAACTGACCAACGCAACCCAATGGTCAGAGGCAGTGCTGAACAGCATTACTTTTGCTGCCGCTGCTGCAGAGCCGGAGTATTATCTCGTAGGCTCGATGACGGAATGGGCTGTTGTTGCAGACGAAGCACATACCTTCGCCGTTAATCCTGAGAACGATGCAGAGTACATGCTGAACTTCACGCTGGCTGAGAACGATGCGTTCAAGGTAATGAAAGTAGAAGGCGAGAGCCAGACATGGTATCCGGAAGGTATGGACAATAACTATACCGTTGACGCTGCGCACGCCGGCGAGAAGACGATCTACTTCCGTCCGGACGGACAAGGCGGCGAAGGATGGCATTATGGTGTTATCTACGTTGCTGCTAACGAAGAGCCGGTAGTTGTAGAACTGCAGGCTGTAAGCGAGGCTACTACTTGGGATTTCTCCAAGATCACCGCTAATACCGAGAATGCACTCTATAACAAAGAAGGTATTCAGCTGACCGCTGAATCGACACCGAATAAGAATGAGGAAGTAGTATATGCTAATTACTCTGCTGATTTCATGACTTTCGCAGAGGGCTTTGATGCGACTACTATGGCATTCCAGGGTGAGTATCCTATCCGCAAGAATCAGTACTGCCAGGCTGGTACACTCCATTTCAAGACCACTGTTGCCGGTACGATTACCGTTAAGTTCTCCGATACCGGTTCAAGCGCAAGCGCAACAGCTGTTAAACGCTACTTGGTAGTCAACGGCGAGCAGACTGAGTACTGGACCTCTCGCGAGAATAATGGTGAGGAACCATACGAGGCTCAACTCAATGTAACTTCGGGTGAGATTGCAGTTCCTGCCGGCGATGTAACGATTACCGGTTCTTCTGCAATCGTTATGTATAACGTTACCTTCACTCCGAAAGTAGAAGAGCCGGCTAAGTTCTATATCACCGGTGACTCCGCATTGGTAGTGAATGCCGGTCTGGACAAAGCGAAAGCTTGGAATCCGGATGCTATCAAGTCCACCGAGACCAGCTATAAGCTGAATCTCGCAGCAGGCGACTACAAACTGAAAGTGACTGTTGACGGTACATGGGAGACCGCAAAGGGCTATGACGCACTGACTACTATAGCTGACGGCTTGACCGCTGACGGCGACGGTAACATCTGCTTCACGCTGACCGAGGCAGGCGAAGTGAACGTACACTATGACGGCGAGTTCTTCTTCCTGAACGGTGAGTTCTATGTTGCTCCGGTAGTGGTTAAGTACTACCTGAAGAACAACTGGAATGGCGGCGAATGGACATGGAAAGAGATGACGGATTTGGGCGATGGTACCTATATGTTGTACAAAGTAGTAGTAGGTGGCGAAGGCGTTAACCGTAATACCGCAGAGAGTGACGAAGGTGCTTCTTGGTTCACTTGGGCAGATATCGAAACATTTGATGCTTCGTATGCGCCTGCAACTATTGGTGCTCTGGATACCGTAGTGATTTATTTCGATCCTGAGGCTGTAAACAGCTTTACGGGTGCAAACGGCATGAGCGCTCAGATCCTTGGCAAGTACGTTCCGGGTGAGACACCGCAACCGGTAGCGCATACCTATACCGTAGCAGGTAACTTAACTGATGCCTTCGGTACGGCTTGGGATCCGGAAAATGCCGCTAACGACATGGTTAAGCAAGAGGATGGTACCTACAAGTGGGAGAAAGCAGAGCTTGCTTTGGCAGCCGGTACCGTTCAATTCAAGGTTTGTGAGGACCATGCATGGGATGTTGCTTATCCGGCTTCTGACTACCAGTTGGCTATCGCCGAGGCTGGCGAATACACCATCACGATTACCTTCAACCCGGAGACCAAGGCTGTTAACGCTGTAGCTACCAAGACCGGCGACGCAGTGGTAACTGTTGACTATTACCTCGTAGGTTCTGTCAAGGGCTGGGAAGCAAAAGCAGAGAACATCTTCACTCTCAACGCAGAGGCTGGCGAAGGCATAGAGGAGTATGTGATCGAGACCACTCTTGAAGTGGGTGAAGGTCTGAAAGTTCTGAGCTCTACAGGTACTTGGTATCCTGAAGGAATGGGCAACGAGTATGTTGTTGACCAGAACCATGCAGGCACGACCACCATTTACTTCCGTCCTGCAGGCAATACAGAATGGGCAGCATTCGGCGGCTTTATGTATGTTGTTCCGACCGGAACTGTCGGTTTCGACAATACGGCAGTAGATGCAAAGGCTGTTAAGGTATTGCGCGACGGTCAAGTGATCATCATCCGTGGTGAGCACGAGTACACAACGATGGGACAGATGATCAAGTAATCATAGTTCTATCCGATAGAAGGGCGGGCAGTTGTAAAAAACTGCCCGTTTTTTTTGTATAAAAAGCAGTAAAAACTTGTGTATGTCAAAAAAAAGCAGTATATTTGCAGTCCCAAAAGAACTAAACGGTTAAAATCTACGTATATGAAAAAACTATTCACTTTTATCCTTTCTCTGGTGACGCTCGGCGTCATGGCGCAGGTGACGACTTCTCCTGCAGTGATCGAACCCGGCTATACAGGTAAAATCACCATTACCTTTGATCCAAAAGGCGGTAACGGCGGGATGGCTTCGGCAACCAAGTGCTATGCGCACACGGGTTACTGTACCAAGACTCAGAACTGGCTCGGTGTGAAAGCCACATGGCGGTCGGCTTCCGCTCCGCAGTTGACCAAGACGGATGACGGCAAATGGGAGTTGGAGATAGATAATATGTACACCTATTATAATATCCCTGCAGGAACGGAGGTGTATGCATTGGCGTTTGTGTTCAACGACGGTCCAAGCGGTTCGAAGGAAGGCAAGACTGCGTCCAACGGAGATATTTTTGTTGTGTTGGGCGAAGAGAACTCCGGTTCCGATATATGGGAGGCAGTAAAAGACGTGGAGCCTGTTACGGGTAGCCGTCCGTCGGGTGTGGATCAGGGTATCTACTACGGAGCGGACGGCAAGTCGGTGACGCTGTGTACGTATGCGGCGAGCAAGACCGCTCCTGCAAACCGTGTGTTCCTGATCGGCGACATGACGGACTGGAAGCTGAATGCGGCTTACCAGATGAAGCGTGACGGTAACTATTTCTGGATTACGCTGAATGATCTGGAGCCGGGTAAGGAGTACAGGCTTCAGTACGCGGTAGAGCGTGCTGACGGCGTACGGAAGCAGATCTCGGATCTGTATTCGGAGAAAGTAATCCACCCGGATGACCAGTGGGAGCCGAGGAGTGCCGACCCGACGCTGATCCAGTATCCGCTGAAGGGTGCCGACGGCGGTTATGTGACCGTCATCCAGCCTTCGAAGCCGGCTTATCCATGGTCTGAGGCTACGCTTAATTTCAAGCGTCCGGACAAGAACAACCTCGTGATTTATGAGTTGTGGGTGTATGACTATACCACCAAACGTACCATCGAAGGCGTGCGTGCAAGACTGGACTATTTGCAGCAGTTAGGTGTGAATGCCATCGAGCTTATGCCAATCTGCGAGTTCGACGGCAACTACAACTGGGGCTATTCGCCGAACCACTATTTTGCTCCGGACAGAGCCTATGGTTCGGAGAATGATATCAAGCGTTTCATCGACGAGTGCCACCAACGCGGCATTGCCGTGATCCTCGACATGGTGTTCAACCATGCAACGGGTCTGAACCCGATGAACAAACTCTATCCTTACGGAACGGACCTGGCAAGCAACCCCTGGTTCAACGTGACGGCTCCGCACAGCGACAATGTGTACGAGGACTGGAACCATGACTTCGAACCGGCACAGAAGATGTTCAAGCGCGCCATACAATACTGGCTCAAAGAGTACAAGGTGGACGGTTTCCGTTTTGACCTGAGTCACGGTTTCTGCGGAAAGACGAAGAACTCTGTAGTGCACCTGAAGGACTACTACAACAACGGTCTGAAAGCCGTTTCACCGACAGCCTACATGATCTGCGAGCACTGGGGTGACCAGATGGGAAGTGAGCGTCCGCAGCTGATCAGCGAAGGCATGCTCTGCTGGAACAACACCAACAATGCCTATATGCAGACAGCAATGGGCTGGCTCAAAGAGGGCGACAGTTTCGTTTCCGCCAATCAGGACGGCTATATATCCTACTGCGAGAGCCACGACGAGGAGCGGATGCAATACAAATGCAAGATGTACGGCAACGGTGCTATCAAAACAGACCCTGCTACGCGTCTTGCGCGAGTACCGGAAAATGTGGCGATGAATGTACTGCTGAACGGTTCGCACATGATCTGGCAGTTCGAGGAGATCGGTTACGACTTCTCCATCAACAGCGACGATACCCATCCGAACGGTTCCAACAGTGACTATCGCTGCAACAAGAAGCCCCGTCCCGAATCCGCCGGCTATTTCAAGGATGCCAACCGTATAGCCGCTTATACGAAGTGTGCACAGGCAATACAGTTGCGTACGCGTATCATGCCGGAGGTTTTTGCCGGTAATCCGACAGCCGTAGCGCTCAATTCAGGCGCCAAAGTGCGTTATGTACAGTGGGGAAGCGATGTGTATGTAGTGGCTAACTTTGACGTAGAGGCACAGAGTGCCACCCTGCCTTCGGGTACGTGGTACGACTATTATAACGGCGGAACGGCGTCCGGCACTGTGTCGCTGCAAGCAGGCGAGCTGAAGATCTTCACCGGCCGCCAAGTGGCACTTCCTACTATCAATACCGATATAGAGAATATGCAGGCTGTCGAGTATGTGGAGACCGTGAAGAATCCGAGCCGGAAGGTGCTGCGCGACGGTCAGATCTATATCCTCCGGGGCGATGCGGTCTATACCATCACCGGGGTTAGGGTAGAGTGAGGCTACGTTGACGTCATACAGAGCATACGATGAGCATACGATGAGCATACGATGAGCATTCGATCGGATATGCCGAAAATAAGGAACCGCTCCTGTTATGGGAGCGGTTCTCTTTTTGGGGTCGGGAGGACCGGAAATTCCTGAAGATCCTGAAAGTCCGGAAGGGAAGGAAAGTCCGGAAGGGAAGGAAAGTCCGGAAAGACCGAAAGAATAGAAAGACCGGAAAGTCCGGGCGGGTTATTCCATGGAGTCTTCCATGGAGTCGCCGACGATCTTGCGGTAGAGCTCTTTGGGGTCTGTAGCCTTGCGGATGATCTCGTGCAAGTCCTCAATCCTGACACGGTCCTGCGTCATGGAGTCGCGGTGGCGGATGGTGACACAGCCGTCATTGAGCGTGTCGTGATCGACGGTAATACAGAACGGTGTGCCGACTGCATCCTGACGGCGGTAACGCTTACCGATAGAGTCTTTCTCGTCATATGCGACTTTGAAGTCGAACTTGAGTTCGTTCATGATCTCACGCGCCTTCTCGGGCAGTCCGTCTTTCTTGACAAGCGGCATGATACAAGCCTTGACAGGAGCGAGTACCGGCGGCAAGTGGAGTACGACGCGGGTGTCGCCGCCTTCGAGTTGCTGCTCCTCGTAGGACGAGCACATGACGGAGAGGAACATACGGTCCACACCGATAGAGGTCTCAATGACATACGGGGTGTAGGACCGGTTGAGTTCGGGGTCGAAGTACTCGATCTTCTTGCCGGAGTATTTGGCGTGCTGCGAGAGGTCGAAGTTCGTACGGCTGTGGATACCTTCCACCTCTTTGAAACCGAAGGGCATGAGGAACTCGATGTCGGTAGCGGCATTGGCGTAGTGCGCCAGTTTCTCGTGGTCGTGGAAACGGTATTTCTCGTCGCCGAGTCCGAGTGCTTTGTGCCAACGGAGGCGGAACTGCTTCCAGTGCTCGAACCATTTGAGTTCCTCGCCCGGACGCACGAAGAACTGCATCTCCATCTGCTCGAACTCGCGCATACGGAATACGAACTGCCGTGCCACGATCTCGTTGCGGAAGGCTTTACCGATCTGCGCAATACCGAAGGGCACTTTCATGCGTCCTGTTTTCTGTACATTGAGGAAGTTGACGAAGATACCCTGTGCGGTCTCCGGACGGAGGTAGATTTTCATAGCGCCGTCGGCGGTAGAACCCATCTCGGTGGAGAACATGAGGTTGAACTGGCGTACATCCGTCCAGTTGCGTGTGCCGGAGATAGGGCAAACGATCTCTTCGTCGAGGATGATCTGCTTGAGTTCGTCAAGGTTGTTGTCGTTCATCGCCTTGGCAAAACGTGCGTGCAATGCTTCGCGTTTGGCGATGTGCTCTTTCACGCGCTCGTTGGTCTGTTTGTAGAGTTCCTCGTCGAAAGAGTCACCGAAACGCTTGCGCGCTTTCTCTACCTCTTTGGCGATCTTGTCGTCGTATTTGGCGATCTGGTCCTCGATGAGTACATCTGCGCGGTAACGCTTTTTGGAATCGCGGTTGTCAATCAGCGGGTCGTTGAAGGCGTCCACGTGTCCTGAAGCTTTCCAAGTGGTGGGGTGCATGAAGATAGCGGCGTCGATACCCACGATATTCTCATGCAGAAGCGTCATGGAATCCCACCAATAACGCTTGATATTATTTTTCAGTTCTACGCCGTTCTGACCGTAGTCATACACAGCTCCCAGACCGTCATAGATTTCGCTGGAAGGGAATACAAAACCGTATTCCTTGCAGTGAGCGACGATTTTCTTGAATGTTTCTTCTTGTGTTTGTGCCATAATATATTTTTTATTCTGTTACAAAATAGTCTTTTTGCGTAAATCGGCTACAAAATTACACTTTTTTTTGTAATTGTGCAAATTTTTTCGTATCTTTGCGCACTTTTTTAGTTTGTTGGCAGTATAAGTCGAAAAAACCAAACATCAAGATGTTAAAAACAAGCGATATACAATCATTTTTCTTTTTAGGCATAGGCGGCATAGGGATGAGCGCTCTTGCCCGTTATTTCCATACGCGCGGGTATCGTGTGTACGGATACGACCGGACTCCTTCCCCGCTGACAGACCAGTTGGTGAAGGAGGGAATGGTGATTACTTTTGAGGATCGTGTTCCGTCGATAGATCAGATGCACCTCCACAAGCGGCAGACTCTGGTCGTGCGGACGCCTGCCGTTCCTGAAGACAGTGCTATCTATACGTATCTTCGGGATGAGGGTTTTGATATCCGCAAGCGTTCGGAGGTGCTGGGACTGGTGACCCGAACGATGCAGGCTCTGTGCGTAGCAGGCACACACGGCAAGACCACCACTTCGACGATATTAGCGCATCTGCTCTATCAGTCGGAGGTTGGGTGCAATGCTTTTTTGGGCGGCGTGTCGAATAACTACGGCACCAATCTGTTGTTGCAGGACAGTTCATATGTGGTGGTAGAGGCAGACGAGTACGACCGCTCGTTCCACCGGTTGACACCTTATATGTCGATTGTGACATCGGTAGATCCCGATCATCTGGATATATACGGTACGGCGGAGGCTTACCGTGAGGCGTTTGAGTACTATACATCGCTGATCACGGGTGCGCTGATCATGAAGAAGGGCATTGCTCTGACACCTCAACTGAAGAAAGGCGTGAAATGCTATACCTACGGTGTGGTGGAGGCAGGTTCTGCAGGCAAGGGAGGGCTCCCGGATTTCTATGCGGACAATATCCGTGTGAAAGACGGGAATATCTATTTTGATTTTCATGCGATGAAGGAGACCGTTGCCGACTTGCGTCTGGGTGTGCCTGTGTGGGTGAACATAGAGAACAGCGTAGCGGCGATGGCGGCTGCATGGCTTGTCGGAATCAAGCCTCACGAGTTACGGTCGGGTCTGTCATCGTTTTCGGGTGTGTACCGCCGTTTCAATGTGCATGTGCGTACCTCCCGCGTAGCGTTCGTGGACGACTATGCGCACCATCCGCAGGAGCTGAAGGCTTCGGTAGAGTCTATCCGAAGGCTGTTCCCTGAGCGGCATACGATAGCTATCTTCCAGCCCCATCTGTTTACCAGGACACGTGATTTCATGGAGGATTTCGCGTCTGTTCTGTCCCAGATGGACGAGGTAATACTACTGCCGATTTATCCGGCGCGCGAGTTGCCGATTGAGGGAGTCACTTCCGATGCACTGTTAGAGAAGATCACCAGTCCGTACAAGTCGCTGGTGGAGAAACCGCAGTTGTGCGAAGCGGTTGTGGCGCGTGTGAAAGAGATAGACAAGCCGGTGGCGGTAATGTCGCTGGGAGCAGGGGACATAGACCGTCTCGTGCCGGATCTTGCCAAAGCATTGAAAAAACTATAGTCCTATGAGCCGCTACCTCAAAACCGTCTTTATAGCCGTTGCCGTCACGTTGGTGACGGGTTATCTGGTGGTGATGAGTGTGCTACCGCGTGAGGCAGGCAAGGCGGAAGTGAAATGCCATACGGTAGAATGCCGGTTCAGTGACTCGGCTGTGCATCAGTACATATCCGCCGGACAAGTACGCAAATACCTTCACCAAGTGGGACATTACCCTGTCGGACGGACGCTTGATGCGATAGCGTTGCAGTCGATTGAGGACACCCTCGCCGCGCATCCTATCATCGCAACCGCCAACTGCTATATGGGTGCTGACGGAACGATGTATATAGAGCTGACACAACGCACTCCGATCCTGCACGTGGTGACGGGAAAGCAAAACTATTTTGTGGCGACAGACCGTCAGCCGATGCCTGTGTGGTCCACTATCCGTGACACGGTACTGGAAGCAGGGGGGCAGTTGTCGATGGAACAGGCTTGCGGCGAAGTGGCGGATTTTGCGCAGTGGCTCCAAGGTGACAGTGTGTGGTCGGCTCGTGTGGCAAGGATTGAGCTACCCCAAGCGCACCAGTATATACTCTATTTGAGAGGCGATAGTACGGAATATATCTTAGGCGATTTGAACAATTACGAGACCCAGCTCCGCAGACTGTCGGTGTTCGATTCCCAGCGTACTAATCTGCCTGAAACCCATTACGGGCAAGTCGATTTGAGGTTTGACAACCAAGTGGTGACGCGCCCCTAAAACAAGATACTAACATGACGAGAAAAAACAAAGAACTTTCGGCGGACTCTCTTCCTTTAGTGGCAATAGATCTGGGAAGTGACGGTGTGCGTGCGATGGCCGCCAAGAAGGTAGGGGATGACCTCTTCCATATCCTGGGCGTGGAGCAGTCGCATAAATATCCGAGCATAGAGAAAGGCGTTGTGACGCAGACGAGCAATGCCGGCTATATGATCAGCGAGGTGCTCCGTCTTCTGGCAAACCGGATCAAGATCGAAAATCTGCCAACGGCTTTCGTTTCCGTGGGCGGAAAGTCGATGCATATAGTGCATGTGATGTCCAAGCGCGACCAGATTCATGCGCATCCGGTATCGCAGCAGTTGCTCCAGACGATGGAGCGGGAGTGCAAAAACAAACTGGAGACCAAGCATCCGGAACTGGTGGTGTTAGGTCTGATCCCCGCCTATTTTGTGCTGGACGGGGTGGAGCAGGAGCAGTCTCCGGCGGATGACCAGCCGGCAGTGATGGTGGAAGCACACTATATCGCTTTCTATGCCCGCAAAGAAGTGAAGCAACAGCTGCAGAAGAGTTTTGACCAGGCAGGGCGGTCAATCGAGCAGTCTTTTGTGCGTCCAGAGGCACTGCTTCAGGCGTTTGTGCTCAACGATGGCGCACAGGTACTGCAAGACGGCTGTGCCGTACTGGATTTCGGTGCCCAGACGACCACTCTGACGATATTCAAGCATACGACCTATCTGTTTAACCAAGTGGTGCCTCTCGGCGGGTATAACATCACCCGTGCCATCGCCCAGGAAGGCGTCTCTGACGCCACGGCAGAACAGCTCAAATGCCAGTTCGGTTTTGCCGCACCTGCCATGGTGGAGCGCAATCTGACCATCAGCGTGGGCAGCGATCCGACCAAAAAGAAAACCTTTACCTCCGCTTCTCTGGCAGGTATCATCGAGCAGAAGTTAGAGGAGATTCTGGCGCCTCTCTTGCCGGAACTGGCGAAGTTTGAGAACCGGCTGGAGACACTATATATCACCGGCGGCGGGAGTATGCTTGGCGGTCTGGTGGAATATCTGCAGCAGCGTACGGCGCTCCGAGTGACTTACGGTGCCCACGCCGGCGTTCTGGACAGCACGACGCATCCGGATTTCTGCAAGCCGGTGTATTCATCGCTTGTGGGCACGATTATCTTGGGCAGCGATTACCGCAGCGAACACAAAGGTGCGCCCGTGCGCAAGCCTAATCTGCTGGAAAGAATAAAAGCTACCACCATTGTTTTCTTCTCGGATGAAGAAAACGTCTATAATAACGAATCAACAGAAAATATACAATAATAGTATGGAAAAAGAATTATTGCCTCTCCCCTTGGAGATTAAAGAGGAAACGATTATCAAGGTCATTGGTGTAGGCGGTGGCGGCTGTAATGCCGTGAACAACATGCAACGCCAGGGCATCAAGGATGTCAGTTTTCTGGTGTGCAACACCGATCGTCAGGTGCTAACCCGCTCCGAAGTGGCCGCCAAACTCCAGTTGGGTCCCGGACTGGGCGCCGGAGGAGATCCTGAGGCAGCACGCAAATATGCCGATGAGAGCCGTGACCGTATCCACGAGGCACTCAACGACGGTACGCAGATGGTTTTTGTGACAGCAACGATGGGTGGCGGCACGGGTACCGGTGCTTCGGCTGTTGTGGCGGAAGAAGCACAGAAATTAGGCATTCTGACCGTAGGAATAGTGACTATCCCGTTCGCTTTTGAAGGCAAGAAGAAGATCCTGAAAGCGATGACCGGAGTAGCATCCCTTGCGCAACATGTGGACGCCCTGCTGATTATCAACAATGAGAAACTGGTGAAGATATACCCAGACTTCACGATTCTGAATGCGTTCAAGAAATCGGATGAAGTGGTGAGCAACGCCGCCAAGGCGATTGCGGAGATTATTACTGTACCGGGATATATCAATACCGACTTCGCCGATGTGCGCAATACGCTCAAGAACGGCAATGTGGCGATTATGAATGTGGGTCAGGCAGGCGGCGAAAACCGTATTACGCAGGCGATTGAAAATGCCTTGAACTCCCCGCTTGCCAATGCCAACGATGTGCGTGGTGCGAAGCGCGTCTTGCTGCAGTTCTACTGTTCTACGGAGCATGCCATCCTGATGGACGAGTTTGAGCAGATCAACCAGTTTGTGAAGGAGGTGGGCGACGATGTAGAAGTACAGTGGGGTGCTTCTCTGGATGAGAACCTGGGCGATGAGGTACGTGTGACCATCATCGCTACCGGCTACGAGGTGAGCGATATACCCGTGATGGACGGAGAGGGACTCACTATCGACGAAGCCATCAAGCAGAATTATCCCCCCAAGGAGGAACTGCCGAAGGTGGAGATCGTCTCTCCGGTTCAACCCGTAGCTGCTCAGCCAGTTCCGGCACAAGGGGTTCCGCAAGTGCAGCCTGTTGAGCCTGTCCAAGCGACGGTGGTACCTCAACCGGTTCGACAGCCGCAACCTGCTCCGGCAACCCAAGTTGTCCAACCGGTTCAGCCTGCAGCCCAGCCGCAACCGGCACAAACGGTAGAGCCGCTCTTTGGCGATGATATCATCATCGATGACGAGCCGGTGCGCATCACGGATCCTTCGATGATGCCGTCACCTCAATTTACTAACACCTCCACGCCCTCCTGGATGCGTGGACGCAAATAAACAGTTATGGAACGCGAAATGAACTTTTTTGACCTCTGTGTGGCGTGTGCCCGCGCAATAGGTCGCGCCTGCCGATGGTGTGGCGAATGGCTTGCCGGATTGCTGAGGCTGACTTTCCGCATGTGGTGGACAGTTATCCCCGTGACGCTTTTAGTTATCGGCGGCGGATATTACTATTCGAGAATAGATAATCTCAAATTCAAGGTCCAGGGCGTAGCGATGCTCAACGGCGTCGGCATAGAGCAGTTCGAGGAACGTTACCGAATGTTGCAGACGGCTTTCCAACTGTCGGATCAAGAGCCTCTGAAAGGAGCTATCTGCAAGCAGAAGATCTCCGGTTTCGAGACCTTCTATGTGGTGGACGCTCTGGGCGACGGCGTGGCAGACTATGTGGACTATGCCCGCAAATCCAGTCCGACCGACACGGTCAAGGTGCAGATGAAAGACCGTATGGCCATCCAGTTCCAGATGAAATACAAGGACTTGGGTCTGATACCCGAAATCGAGAAGCAGCTACTGGCATTCTTCAATGCCGATGAAGCGATGCAGAAGTCCTATGCTTTGTATGTTAAGAATCTGGCACGCGAACTGCAGTTCAACCATGACCAGGTGGAGAAACTGGACAGCCTGACATCCGAGTATTATTTCCATAATCTTCCCGGTTCGGATATGATTCCGGCAGTCAAAGAAGGCATGCTTGCCGTAGGCGACCGGAAGATTCATCTTTTCCTGAATGATATCTATGAGCAGCACGCGCGTACGGAACAGATGGATTACCGTGCGTCTTTCGTAACAGCCCCTGTGACATTCGAGAACCACCTGGTGGTCAATCCCAAAGCAGCAAACAGCAGAAGAACAATGCTTCCGCTGTCGGCAATGGTCGGATGGTTGTTAGGTTGCTGCCTTGCGGCAATGATAGAACAGCGCAAGCGCATTATTTCCTGGTTGAAGAAATAACGCGCTTAGCAATGAAATAGACTACTGCAACTCCCAGTAGCACCAATATGGCCACGCTCAGTTCGTGGCTGTATTGGTTAATAAGGTCTGCCTGACCATGGGCAATGATACCCAAGACAGCCAGTACGGTGTTCCAGATACCGGCTCCTAAGAATGTGTATAGCAAAAACTGCCCGAAATGCATACGGCTAAGCCCTGCCGGGATGGATATCAACTGACGGATACCGGGTATCAGTCTTCCGACGAAAGTGCTCACTTTGCCGTGTTCGTTAAAATACGCTTCGGCTTTCTCCATCTTCTCGCGACTCAGGAGGCAAAGATGTCCGAGTTTGCTGTCCACAAAGCGATAGATGATCGCTCTTCCGAGCCAGATGGAGAGACCGTAGTTGATGATCGCTCCCAGCATGGCACCTATCGTGCCGAAGAGTACGATCAGCGCAACGTCGGCAGGATAGCTGCCGGTGACACACACAGCGCTTCCGGGATCGGCTGCGACGTATGCAGCGGGCGGGATCACCACTTCGCTCGGAAAGGGGATGAAGGATGACTCGATGGTCATCAACGCGGTAATCGACCCATAGTTCATATGCGCCGAATACCACGTTGTGATTTGTTCTATAAGACTTAAATCTTCCATGTCTCTAATGTCTGGGTCAAAGCGTCAAAATTGGTGGCTTTGGCTCTGGAACGAACCTCCTCGATCTGTCGGCTGACAGCCTGGTCGTAGGTGTCTGCCTCTACATTACGGATTACGCCGAGAGCAATAGGCAGGTTGCTTGCCGCAGGGGTCTCTCCCTGTTGCACTTCCAAATAGCGCTCCTGACCCATCAGTGCCAGCATGCGGTGCAGCGTCGGGTCTTCTTCTCCGGCATGGTGCACCAGTACGCGCTCGTCGTCTGCCGGTACTACAATCAGGTGCGGGATGACCGTCGAGTAGTCCAATGCCAAGCCTTTGTCTTTGTTCTTGCCGAAGATCATCTTCTCGCCATCGCGCAGAATAATACTGCGCTCTGCACGCTCTTCGCGATCGGCTATCCACTGGTGGGTGCCGTTGTTGAAGATAACACAGTTGACGAGGCACTCGATGACCGAAGCACCTTTGTGCTTCTGCGCCTCAACCATACACTGGACAGTGGTCGGCATATCGACATCCAGCGTGCGGGCGAAGAACGTGCCTCTGGCACCCATCACCAGCTCTGCCGGGATAAACGGACGCTCCACCGTACCGAACGGACTGGATTTGGATACAAAACCCTTCGGACTGGTAGGAGAATACTGCCCTTTGGTCAGACCGTAAATGCGGTTGTTGAACAGACAGATGTTGAGATCCACGTTCCTGCGCAGCGAATGGATGAAATGGTTTCCTCCGATAGCCAGACAGTCGCCGTCGCCGGTCATCTGCCAGACGGTCAGTTCGGGGTGGCTGGTCTTGACGCCGGTAGCTATCGCAGCTCCGCGACCGTGAATAGTGTTGAACCCGTAGGTGTTGAGGTAGTGCGGCATACGGCTTGAACATCCGATACCGGAGATGACTACTGTCTCATGGCGCGGCACTCCTATCTCTGCCATCGCTTTCTGCAGTGCCATGCAGATGGCGTGATCGCCGCAACCCGGGCAGAAACGTACATATTGATCGGATTTAAAATCACTTGCGTTCATAATAATGAATAATTAAGAATGAATAATTAATATTTTTTCATTTTGTGATATTAGATTTAGAAGTCTTAATAATGGATATTAATAATTTTAGAATCTCGAGAGCATCTGTATGGACAGAAATAAAACTCTCGTCGGAAATTATGTTTGAATCGTGTAATAACTCTAACCAATATATGGTTTCATTTGTTTCTTTGAGAGCTATACTTAACTTACTAATAAAATCCTGCTTGCTTTGTGCATAGGCAGCTTCCCTGCAATTAGCGCCAATAGAAGTACCGGAACGTAGGAGTTGCTTAGATAAGACATACACATTTTTATCTGTCAAATACTTATAGGCCTTAATGATTCGCAATGCGAACAAATAGGTCTTTTCCTCTAAAACCCCTAAGTTATATTTTCTAGGATTTTCCATTCCTTTACACCCGCCTCACGAGATATTCATTATTAATTATTCATTATTAATTTGCACGTGGTGCACAATTCTCTCTACTGCAAACGGCTGGCCTTGGATCTCGTTGTATTGCTCTATCTTCAGGTCCGGGAACTGAGAACGGAGGTACGCCGCAAACTGTCCGGTATTGAGTTCGCAAACGATAATCCGCTTGTATTGACTCAGCACCTCGCGCGTGTTGCGCGGGAGCGGGTGTATATAATTGAAATGTGCCAGGTCACAGCCCAGTTCGTTGGCTGCGGCGTGCAGATGGCCTTCGGTAGAACCCCAGCCGACGAGGAGCGTATCGCTCGTTTGAAGGTTTGCTGGTTTGATGGTTTGAAGTTCAGGAATGGAATTGGCTATCTGCTCAATCTTGTGCTTGCGTGCCAAAACCATCTGCTCGTGGTTTTCCGGGTTGGTGGAGATAGTGCCCTTCTCGGCATCACGCTCCAGACCGATGTTGCGGTGCTCGAATCCCTCCATGCCGGGGAACGCCCAGTAGCGCACACCTCGTTCGTCTCGCAGAGCCGGGTTATACTTGTCCTTCAACTCCTGCGGCACGCTCTGCGGGTGTATAGGAGGCAGTTCCGCCATCTGCGGTACACGCCAAAGCGATGTTCCGTTAGCCAGATAGGTATCGGTCATGAGGATAACCGGAGTCATGTTCTCCAAAGCCAAGCGGCATGCCTCATAAGCATAGTCGAAACAGTTGGCGCTCGTGCTGGCTGCTATCACAACCGCCGGGCACTCGCCGTTGCGTCCGTAGATGGCTTGCAGCAGATCGGTCTGCTCGGTCTTGGTCGGCAGTCCGGTACTCGGTCCGCCACGCTGTACATCAATCACCACCAGGGGCAACTCCGCCATCACAGCCAGACCCAGCGCCTCACTCTTGAGACTCAGACCGGGACCCGAAGTGCTGGTACATGCCAGATCGCCTGCAAAAGCCGCCCCGATAGACAGGCATGCACCCGAGATCTCGTCTTCGGCTTGCACTACCATCACGCCCATGTCTTTGCGGCCTGCCAACTCGTGCATGATATCCGTTGCGGGCGTAATAGGGTAGGAACCCAGGAACAGTTTCTTGCCTGCCTTCTCTGCGGCGGCAATCAGTCCCCAAGCCGTCGCCTTGTTGCCGGCGATGGAAGTATATGAGCTTTCAGCATTCAGCTTTGAGCCATCAGCTGAATTCTGACGGCTGACGGCTGACGGCTCCAAGTGTACTTGCTGCACGTTGAGGGCGAGATTCTGTCCGTAGTTGTAACCGTCCACCATCACTTTGGTGTTCGGAGCTACCAGTGCCGGTTTCTTTTTGAATTTCTCCTCCAGAAGGTGGATGGCTTTGTCCATCGGTTCGTCAAACAGCCAGTTGATCAAACCTAAGGCGAACATGTTGCGCGATTTGAGTATCGCTTTGTTGTCCAGTCCGGACTCTTTGAGACTCTCTTTGGTGAGTGTCGTCAGGGCTACAGGCACAATCTGTACCGACTCCGGGATGCCTAACTCGACAAAGGGATTGTCGGTGTGGTACTGCGCTTTCTCCAAGTCTTTTTCACTCAGCGAGTCGGTATCTACAATCACGATCGCATGGCGGTGATAGAGCGAAAACTCGTCATCGAAATGCGCTTGGGGATGATTGAAGTGCGAACCCAACGTGCATACTTTCAGCGCCGCCGCATTCATTGCTACAATCACATCGGCTTTGTCGCCCGGAGTATAGACTTCGCTACCTAACTCTACTTGGAAACCACTCACACCGCCAAGCGTTCCTTGCGGTGCGCGAATTTCTGCCGGGAAATCCGGCAATGTGGAGATCTCGTGTCCCAATTCGGCACCCAACTGGGCAAAGATGTTACCCGTCAACTGCATGCCGTCACCGGAGTCTCCGCAAAAACGAACTACAATATTTTTCACGATAATTAATTTGTGTTTAGTAATTGGACTGCAAAGTTACTACATTTTTTTGATATATGCAAATTAAATTTGCACATGTCATTTTTTTTGTGTAAATTTGCACCCGATTATAAAATTCGGGATAATAGGCATATATGAGGAATATACGTAATTTTTGTATTATTGCACACATTGACCACGGCAAAAGTACGCTTGCTGACCGTATGTTGGAGCTTACTCAGACTGTGGATGTGCGGCAGATGGAGAACCAGGTACTGGACGACATGGATCTGGAGAAGGAACGCGGTATTACAATCAAGAGCCACGCAATCCAGATGGATTATAAGGGCTATACCCTGAACCTGATCGACACTCCGGGTCACGTGGACTTCAGTTATGAGGTGTCGCGTTCTATTGCTGCCTGCGAGGGTGCCGTGCTCGTTGTGGATGCTACGCAGGGGGTGCAGGCACAGACCATCTCCAACCTCTATATGGCTATCGAGCACGATCTGGAGATTATTCCCGTGCTCAACAAATGCGATATGGAGCAGGCTATGCCGGAGCGCGTAGAGGATGAGATTATTGAGCTCTTGGGCTGCAAGCGCGAGGAGATTTTGCGTTGTTCCGCCAAGACCGGCGAAGGAGTGCCGGAGATTCTTGACGCCATTGTGGAGCGTGTTCCTGCTCCCAAAGGAGACCCCGAAGCTCCGCTTCAGTGTCTGGTCTTCGACTCGGTATTCAATTCTTTCAGAGGCATCATCGCCTATTTCAAAGTGGTTAACGGCACCATGCACGCAGGCGACCGCGTGCGGTTCGTCAATACCGGCAAGGAGTATGACGCGGACGAGATCGGAATCCTCAAACTCGATATGTCTCCGCGCAAAGAGATCTCTGCCGGCAATGTGGGGTATATCATCTCCGGTATCAAAACCTCCACGGAGGTCAAGGTGGGGGATACTATCACGCATGTTGCCCGCCCCTGTGAGAAAGCCATTGAGGGTTTCGAGGAAGCCAAACCGATGGTCTTTGCCGGTGTCTATCCCATCGAGAGTGAGGACTATGAGGATCTGCGCGCTTCGTTGGAGAAACTGCAGCTGAACGACGCCTCGCTTACTTTCCAGCCGGAGTCGTCGATGGCACTCGGTTTCGGTTTCCGTTGCGGATTTCTTGGATTGCTGCATATGGAGATTGTGCAGGAGAGGCTTGACCGCGAGTTCGATATGGATGTGATCACCACCGTTCCTAACGTGTCCTATAATGTCTATACCAAGGATGGCGGCATGGTAGAGGTGCACAACCCCGCCGGCATGCCTGACCTCACGGAGATAGACCGTATCGAGGAACCTTATATCCGTGCTTCGGTCATCACCACCTCCGATTATATCGGTCCGATCATGACCCTTTGTCTCGGCAAGCGGGGCGAACTCGTCAAACAGGAGTATATATCCGGCAACCGCATGGAACTGTTGTTCGATATGCCACTGGGCGAGATTGTCATCGACTTCTATGACAAACTCAAATCCATCTCCAAAGGCTATGCCTCCTTCGACTGGCATATGAACGGCTTCCGCCCGTCCAATCTGGTGAAACTGGATATATTGCTGAACGGCGAGCAGGTGGACGCGCTCTCGACTCTCACTCACAGGGACAATGCAGTCGATTTCGGGCGTCGTATGTGCGAGAAGCTCAAAGAGCTGCTGCCGCGTCAGCAGTTTGACATAGCTATTCAGGCGGCTATCGGAGCCAAGATTATCGCCCGTGAGACGGTGAAGCAGGTCCGTAAGGATGTGCTTGCCAAGTGTTATGGCGGTGATGTGAGCCGCAAGCGCAAACTCCTTGAGAAACAGAAACGAGGCAAGAAGCGCATGAAACAGATCGGCAACGTCGAAGTGCCGCAGAAAGCCTTCCTCGCCGTCCTCAAGCTGGACTAAATCCACTGAATCTGCACCACAAGTGCAGATTTTTTTGTACCCCAGACATCGGAATGCTGTATAAAAACATCCCATACTATAGTATAGAATTGATGATTTTGTGCAGTTTAGAATATAAGAAGTGACGATTTTATGCAGTTTAGATTATGAAAATCTGCGAAATAAGGTGTTTATAACCCATGAAAAATTGCAAAATAAGACGTTTAAAGCTTCAGAAAATTGCAAAATAAGATGATTTACTTGCATATGTCATTTATTTTTAGTAATTTTGCAGCGGATTTAAAATTTACTATGTTATGCGGAACTTGGAAACTATCTTGTCGGACCAACGTCAGGAACTGTTAAATACGGATTATAAGGCTCTTTTGAGTCGTCAAGAAGAAAAGCAATTTGACATGAAAAGCAAGTTGGCTCAGGTTGTTATAGGTGTCCGCCGTAGTGGCAAATCCATGTTATGCCAGAAAGTGTTACTGGAAAGCAACATCAAATTTGCGTACGTCAATTTCGACGATGAAAATTTGGCGGATATACAAGTAGCCGAACTGAATGATATAGTGGAAACGCTCTATCGCATCTATGGTGATTTCACACATTTATTCATAGATGAAGTACAGAATGCTCCGCGTTGGCCGCTTTTTGTGAACAGGCTTATGCGCCAAGGGTTACATCTTATTTTGACCGGAAGTAACGCTAACTTGTTGAGCGATGAACTGATCACGCATCTAACCGGCAGATACCATGAGATTCGGCTTTTTCCTTTTTCGTATGAAGAATACTGCCGTATAAAGAATGTGGACATTGCAGGTCAGCATACAAAAGCTATCGGCTTGCGCGGATACGCGTTGAATGAATATCTCAAAGATGGAGGCTTCCCGGAAACGATGGATGGTTCGATTGATAAGACCGCTTATACTAAAGCGCTGCTGGAAACCATCATAAAGAAGGATATCTGCAAACGTTACAAAGTGCGATACCCGGCTTCACTTAGGCAGGTGGCTGACACGGTCATTGATAATTTCTGTCAAGAAATCAAGTTTGAAGAGATCCGTGAGAAATATGCCATTCGTTCGGTACAAACGGTAAAAAACTATGTCTCATATCTGAATACGGCTTATCTGACGCGTGTGTTGCATAAATATTCGTTCAAAAGTGTAGAGCGGCAAACGAACTTGAAAGAATACATTATAGATAATGCTTTTTTGAGCAATCGGGAAAATACTTTACAACCGGAAAATTTAGGATGGCGATTAGAAAACGTGATTGCGATAGAATTGCTTCGTCGCCAGAAATATGCCGATGAGCAGCTATACTACTTGCGTGAAAGTAATCGGTATGAAGTGGATTTTGTACGTACGCAGGCAAGCAAGGTTTTGGAACTGGTACAGGTGACGTATGATTTCAATAACCCTACCACTAAACTTTTTAATCGCGAGATAGGTGGTCTTGTAAAAGCCGCCAAGAAAACTCATTGTGACCTCTTAACGCTGATTGTTATGTACGGAGAGACAGGAATAATCGAACATGACGGCAAAAAGATCCGTGTAGTAAATGCCGCCGATTGGCTGCTCGGAAAATAATAAAACACATCCAAAGGTTACTTTTGCCCTCACCGACCGATGACCGTGAAGCGGTTAAGGCGCACTTACTCCTTAAAGCCGAGAAGACCGAGAGAAGACCGGGAGACAAAATACCTAAAAAATGATGTATGCTCTTGCGTATGTCATTTTTTTTGTGTAACTTTGCAGCCAAAAGAAAAACACAATGCCGGTAACCAAACAAAAACTCATACGCCATTATGCACTGGACCGATGTTTGAGAAATCAAACACGGCGGTACTACATTGAGGATTTGTTGGCAGAATGCAACAAAGCACTGGAAGCAAAAGATTGTCAGCCTATTAGTCTTCGGACGATCAAAAATGACATAAATGAGTTTGAAACCTTATATAATACGATTATTGCGCACATTCCCGATAGCCATGGTCGTATATACTACTGCTATGAAGATCCAAAATTCAGTTTGCAACAATCGGTTTTATCGGACGATGAGGTAGCCAAACTGAAAGATACGCTTTTGATGCTTAGTCGCTTCAAGGGTCTTCCGCAATTTGAGTGGATGACCGAGCTGGTAACGAAGATTGAAGCCAAACTGAATCTCAATGCGCATACCGAATCGGTTATTGGTTTTGAAGCGAACGAATATCTGCAAGGATTAGAGCATTTGGAATCACTGTTCGACTATATCTGCAACCAACAAACGATAGATGTCACTTATAAGCCATACGATAAACCTGCTTTCGTTTGTACGATTCATCCGTATTATATCAAACAACACAACTCGCGGTGGTTCTTGCTTGCCATGAACAACCAGACGCAAAAGATCATGCTTTTGGCGTTAGACCGCATACAGGACTTGCACCTTTCTACTATCGCGTACGTGCCCGCGGAAATAGATTTTGCGGAGTATTTCGATGATGTAATAGGTGTCACTATTCCACAGGATGCAGAACCGGAACATATCTTGCTGCGTTTCTCTGCCCATCGTCTGCCGTATGTGCTCTCAAAACCTTTGCATCACTCGCAGAAGATTAAAAACAAGGCGCAAGGGGTTATTGAGATTACTGTCATTCCCAACCGCGAACTGGAAGCGCAACTTCTTTGGTTCGGCAATGATGTAGAAGTACTGCAACCGGAAACGCTACGCCTACAGATAGCAACCAAAATCGCAAGAATGCACGATTTATATAAATAGACAATACATTCAACTATGGCTAATATAGAAACAACACAAAGGATTGACGCTTTGTTTGAGCGCATATCATCTTTAATTGACCATGCGCGGACTTATGCAATAAGTGCTGTCAAAATAGCAGAAGTCAAAACCCGCTATGAAGTGGGACGCTATATCTTTGAAGACGAGCAACAGGGCGAACGGGCAAAGTACGGAGAACAAGTCCTCAAACAATTATCCGCACGTTTAATGGAACGGTATGGAGCCGATTGGACATATGACACGTTGAAAAGATGCCGTTTCTTCTATCAATCATATGCCAATGCGTCAATTGGAGCAACGCCGTTGCCCCAATTAGAGAATCCGGCAGAAGAGGCTGATTCTAAAGAACTTGCAAATTCGGGCAACGCCGTTGCCACAATTCAACTGCCACGTTTTATCCTCTCGTGGTCGCACTATCTCGTGCTTATGCGCATTGAAAATATAGAGGCGCGTAGTTTCTATGAATTGGAGTGTGCGCAGCAACAATGGTCTGTCAAGCAGCTCAGCCGTCAAGTCGGGAGCAGTTTGTATGAGCGTCTTGCGCTAAGTCGTAAGAAAGATGAAGTAATGCGTTTGGCACAAGAAGGTCAGACAGTAGAGAAGCCGGAAGATATAATAAAGAATCCGCTCACCTTAGAGTTCCTTGGTCTTAAGCCGGAGACAGTATATACAGAATCAAAGTTGGAGAATGCCATCATCAGCAAGATGCAACAGTTCCTGCTTGAATTAGGGAAAGGATTCTTGTTCGAGGCTCGCCAGAAGCGTTTTACTTTCGATGAACGCAATTTCTATGTGGATTTGGTGTTTTATAACCGTCTGCTAAAATGTTATGTACTGATTGATCTCAAAACCGGCGACTTGACGCACCAAGACCTTGGTCAAATGCAGATGTATGTCAATTATTACGACCGCTATGTTAAGCAAGACTTTGAGAACCCGACAATAGGTATTTTGCTCTGTAGTGAAAAGAGTGATGCTTTGGTGGAACTGACTTTGCCAGAAGACTCTAATGTGTATGCTTCGCAATATTCATTGTATTTACCGGACAAAACACTCCTTCAACGCAAACTCAAAGAATGGCGCGAAGAATTAACGGAGTAAACTATTTTTTATTGCAAAAATGCACGATTTATATTCGTAGTGCAAATAGGTTGCACAACAACGCAGTACTTGCTTATGCCACCCACCGAGCGATGACCGAGAGACGAGCGGGAGAAGACCGAGACACAAAATATCTAAAAAATGATGACTAAAACTGAAAAAGGTTGACTCGATAACTGAGATGGAATCTTAAAAATCGTAAACTTTTGACTCGATACCTAAAAAGGTTGACCGG
>ODAJ014793313.1_pt1 | contig 30582 bp, 27 predicted proteins | sample 1539241 | NCBI WGS metagenome assembly ODAJ01 (sample SAMN02144231, study PRJEB22623) | gut metagenome | biome: sheep rumen | host: Ovis aries | place: New Zealand
TTTTCGCAAGGTGACAAAACGCGGCGCATTTCCTAACGACAATTCCGTTTTCAAATTGCTTTATCTTAGAGTAGTAGAGTTGCAAAAAAAATGGGCAGACCGCCCCGTCGCCAATTTGTCGCTCGTTCGCAATCAACTCCTCTTGAACGACCGCCTCGCTGCTCTCTTCGACAAATTCGACCTCTAACTTTTCTTACTTACACAATTTACTTGACACTACCCAATTGGTCGCTCGTTCGCAATCAACTCCTCTTGAACGACCGCCTCGCTGCCCTCTTCGACAAATTCGACCTCTAACTTTCCTTACTTACACAATCTGCTTGACACTGCCCGTGCCGGCGGTAACTTTCATTGCGTCATCAAATTCCGTGATTCATGCAGGATTTCAGCCGACTTTTGTTGACGTGGATTCGCGCACATACAATTTAAATCCGGATTTAATCGAACAAGCGATTGATGAAAATACCGTCGCGATAATGCCCGTGCACCTTTTCGGGCAACCTTGCGAAATGGACGCCATTATTGCTATAGCGGAAAAATATAATCTGAAAATCATCGAAGATTGCGCCGAGTCGCATTTTGCAACTTACAAGGGCAAGAAATGCGGCAGTTTCGGCAATATCTCTGCTTTCAGTACGTATGTTGCCCATACCATTACAACCGGTATTGGCGGGCTGGTTACCACAAATGATAGGGAGTTAATGGAAATTTCCCGGTCGCTTCTGGCTCACGGTCGCGCTTGCACTTGTGAAAAATGCGTTGCGTCAGACCCTAGAAAAGTTTGTCCGCTCCGTATGAAAACTAAAATGGATAAAAGATTTATGTTCGTGCGGCTTGGTTATAGCTACAGAATTGGCGAACTTGAAGGCGCACTCGGTTTAGACCAAATTGAAAATCGCGACTTCATAATAAATACTCGCAGGAAAAATTCGGCTTACCTTACAAAGAATCTGAACGACACGCAAGAATTTTTACAGCTTCCCTATTACCCTGACTACGTCGAGCATGCCTTTATGATGTATCCTATTGTTATAAAAAAATCGGCTCCGTTTTCGCGCAAGGAAATTACGACTTATCTTGAACAAAATAATATTGAGACGCGACCAATGATGCCGCTTTTGAATCAGCCGATTTATATAGAATTATTCGGCGAACTTGAGAAAAATTATCCCGTTGCAGAGTGGATAAATCAAAAAGGATTTTATGTGGGGTGTCATCACTGCCTAACAAAGGAAGACCTTGACAGAATTATTACGAGTATTCATAATTTTTTGGAAGGTATATAAATGCAAATAATTTTATTATCTGGTGGAAGCGGAAAAAGACTTTGGCCGCTCTCCAATGAAATACGCTCAAAACAATTCATAAAAATTTTTGAAACAGCTAAGGGGCGCGAATCAATGTTGCAACGAGTTTTGCGCCAAATCTATAAAATATCCAGGCAATCCAAAATAACTATTTCTACGTCGAAAATTCAGGAAAAACTTTTAAGAAAATACGTTGGTAATGACGTTGATATTTCCGTTGAACCTTGCAGACGCAATACTTTTCCGGCGATATCTTTGACTGCGGCTTATTTGCGCGATATAAAGAAAGTAAATTTAAATGAACCGATTATAATTTGTCCTGTCGATTCTTATGTCGAGGATAATTTTTTTGCTGAATTTGAAAATTTGGTTGATTTAGTAGGCACCGCGAATTTAATTTTAATGGGAATTTCTCCGACTTATCCCAGCGAAAAATACGGATACATTATTCCGGCGACAAATGATAAGGTCAGTAACGTTTTGGAATTTAAAGAAAAACCCGACCTCCAAACGGCAAAAAAATATATTCAAAATGGCGGGCTGTGGAATGGCGGAATTTTCGCTTGCAAGCTGTCTTATATACTCGAAAAATCCCGCGAAGTTTTGAAGTCTGATTCATACGTTGAGCTTTTAGAAAATTATTCCTAGCTACCGAATATTTCGATTGATTATGCTGTCGTTGAGAAGGAAAAAGATATTAAAGTTCTGCGCTATGTAGGCGATTGGAAAGATGTTGGGACGTGGAACACTTTAACAGATGTTATGAATACAAATAGCGTCGGAAAAGTTCAGCTCGACCAAACTTGCCAAAATGCACACGTCATTAACGAAACCGATATGCCTATTATCGCAATGGGCTTAAAAAATATTGTCGTTGTAGCGAGTTCTGACGGAATTTTAGTTGCAGACAAAGTGCAATCCAGTTACATGAAACCTTTAGTTGAAAATATCAATGAAAAAATTCGCTTGATTGAAAAATCTTGGGGACTTTATCAAATTATAGATATTAGCAAAGAAAGTTTGACGATAAAAGTTACTCTGAATGCCGGATACAAAATGAGCTATCATAGTCACAATTTCCGCGACGAAGTTTGGAATGTTATCGAGGGAGCAGGAAAAGTTATTCTTAACGGCGAAATTATGCTTGTTAATGTTGGTGACATTATCAAAATTCCGATTGGCGTTAAACACACGATTATTGCAGAAACGGATTTAAAAATTATAGAAGTTCAGACCGGTAAATATATAAATGCGGAAGATAAAATTTTATGGAAGTAAAAGCCAATGACTAAGATAAAATTACTTGATTCTAACACGATAAATAAAATTGCGGCGGGCGAAGTCGTTGAGCGTCCGGCTTCTGTTGTCAAGGAGCTTGTCGAAAATTCAATCGACGCCGGCGCAAAGCGTATCGAAATTGAAATTCAAAATGGTGGCAAAGCTTTAATTCGCGTCACTGACGACGGACAAGGTATGACTAAAGAAGATGCCGCGCTTGCTGTTTGCCGCCACGCAACTAGCAAACTTTCAAGCGTCGCCGACCTTACAAATATTTCGACGCTAGGTTTTCGCGGCGAAGCCCTTCCGACGATTGCCGCCGTGTCAAAATTTATTCTGCAGACCCGCCGCGCAGATAATGAACTCGGCACGAAACTAACAATCGACGGCGGGAAACTTTCTGACGTTCACGAAGTTGGCTGCAAAAGCGGCACGACGATTTTAGCGGAAGATTTATTTTTCAATACGCCCGCACGACTTAAATTCCTTAAGGCGACGCCAACCGAAGCAAATAGAATTAATGATTTCGTTGTCAAACTCGCGATTAGTCGTCCGGAAATTTCCTTCCGATTCATAAACGGTACCCGCATTGCTCTTGCTACGCCCGGCAACGGAAATGTCCTTGATACGCTCGCCGCCATTTACGGCACAGAATTAACCGATTCCCTTTTGACTTTGCAGACCGACGCCGAAAATTTAAATCTGCGCGGCTACGTCACTAAGCCTAACATTTTGAAAAGCTATCGCTCTTGGCAAACGTTTATTGTAAATGGGCGCGTCGTCGAGAATAGGACGATTGCTAAGGCTTTGGACGAAGCTTATAAATCGCTGATTCCGAAGACGGGCTTTCCGTTCGCTTACATAAAAATTGACGTGCCGCAAAATTCAATAGATGTCAACGTTCACCCACAGAAGATTGAGATAAAATTCGAGGACGAAGGAAGAATTTTCAAGACGATTTATCACGCTGTTCGCGAAGCCGTCGAAGGAAAGCGCGAAGTTAGCGAACACGATTTAACGGAAGTAGCCGCCGCGCCCGAAACGCCCCACTTTGAACAAATTAATCTCGTCAATGAATTTCAGGAAGATGAGCCTAAGAAAAAACCCGAACGCAAGGAAAAGCCTAAAGACGATTCAAGGCCCGAAATAATTATCCCGCCCGAAAAAGCAATGAGGAATGAGGAATTAGGAATTAGGAATGAAATTTCTAAGACAGAAAAAGCCGAACCGTCTAAAAAAGTTGAGCCAGTTAAAAATCCCGCGCTTGAACTTGAACCGATTGGACAAATTGCCCACTGTTATATTGTGGCGCAGAGCGGCAACGATTTATATCTTATCGACCAACATGCCGCGCACGAAAGAATTTTATTCGACAAGCTGAGTGGCTACGCCGAAAAAATTCCCGCGCAAGGTTTGCTGATTCACCGCGTTTTGAAATTCGATTCTCAAGAGGCGGAACTTATCGAAAAAAATCTTAGCGTCTTCGCGGATTTGGGATTCACTATGGAGCCGAGCGGCGAAAATGAATTCCGACTTGTTGAAGTGCCCGTCGACGCCTCCGACACTGACGCCGAAAATCTTCTGCGCGGAATCATTAACGAAATTTTTAACGGCGTAAACAATGCCGAAGACCTAGCAAAAAATATTCGTCAAGCGGTTTTGGCAACGACCGCTTGCAAAGCGGCGATTAAAGCCGGTCAGGAACTCAACTTGCGGCAAATGGAAATTTTGCTTAAAGAACTTGCCGCGACACCTCATCCGCATACTTGCCCGCACGGACGCCCGACAATTATAAAATTCTCCGCCGCTGATTTAGCTAAAATGTTCAAACGGACTTGAGAAATTTTTAAGCTGACAATCGCCGGCTTTTTTTATTGCAACAGGAATTTTTTTATCAGTGTCAAAATATTCCTTAAGCGTATGAAAGGAGTGCTTAAGATGAAAGTATTACTGGTAAACGGGTCTCCGAAAGCCGAAGGAAACACGAGCATTGCGCTCAAGGAAATGATTAAAGTTTTCGAGGCGGAAGGCGTCGAGACGAACTATTTCCACATTGGCAACAAAGTAATTCGCGGGTGCGTGGCGTGTCAAAGTTGTTTCCAGCGCGGCAAATGCGTTTTCGATGACGTGGTTAATGAGATTGCGCCTATTTTCATGGAATCGGACGGCTTTGTAATTGGTGCGCCGACATATTTTGCGTCGCCGAACGGCACGGCGATAACTTTTCTTGACAGGCTGTTTTACAGCACGTTCACGCAGGACAAGAGCGGCAAAGTTGGTGCGGGCGTGGTTGTAGCGCGTCGCGGCGGGTGCAGTGCGGCTTACGACGTGTTCAATAAGTATTTCGGCAACACGGGCATGACGATAGCAACGAGCCAATATTGGAATATGGTTTATGGCATGGAACCTGGCGAAGGTTTGCAAGATATTGAAGGATTGCAGACAATGCGCACGCTAGCCCGCAATATGACGTTTCTTATGAAGTCAATCGCGCTTGGAAAAGAGAAATACGGCTTGCCGGAAAAAGAAAATTGGACGCCAACGCATTTTATCAGATGAAAATTTATCGACCGAATTATTTTAAAGAATTTAAGTGCGATGGCAGAGCATGTGACGCTAGATGTTGCCGGGATTGGCGAATTTTGCTAGATGATGAGACGCGGGAAAAATATCTGCGTCTCCCTGACAGCACGGAATTTTTTAATCACGTTGACGAATCCGCGCAGGCGTTTAAAATGCAAAAATCTGGCGCGTGTCCATTTTTAGACGAAAATTTTCTATGCAAGTTGCAACTTAAGCGCGGAGAAGAATATTTGCCGGCGATTTGTCAAAGTTTCCCGCGCGTAACTTACAAGCTCGACGAAGAAATTTTCCTGCAGGCAATGACGCTAACTTGTCCGGTCGCCGCGCTATTAATTCTTCTGCAAGATGAGCCGATAAGCTTTGAAGTCACAGACAATCTCAAGGCGCGACAAGTTTTTGACTTCACAGAAAAAATTTCAGCGGCGGAAGAGTTTTTAGCACGACAACAAGCCGCGATAAAAATTTTGCAACAGCGCGACTTGCCGATAAATCAGCGGCTAAGGGAACTTTGCGAATTTTTTGGCGAAAAAATTTCTGTGCCAGTTGACTTCGACGCGGAAAACCATTCGGCGGCATTAGCAGAAATTTTCGGCGAAATGTACGACGCAAATTTGACAGTAGGTAAAAAAAATCAGCTAGCGGCGACGTATCAAGCGAGCAGGGAAGATATTTTAGGGCAACTTCGCGAAAATTTTTCTGACGTACTGGAAAATTATTTAGTAAATGAATTTTTAATGCGATGTTATCCCTGCGCGTTCAGTGATGGCGAGAAGTTTAATTGTCGGGTATTCGTTACGGCTTATCGGGCTTTGGAGTTCGCAACGGTTTTAACGGCAATTTCGCGTTCGCGGCTGACATTGGAAGATTTTTTAGAGTTATTGTGCGCCTTGAATGACAAACTAGACCACAGCAAAGGCGGCATGGAGGCGATAAAGAATTTTGCCGCATTTCATGACGCCGAAGTTTTTTATTCGATGATGATTGAATGAGGAAGTGATTACATGAAGGAAATATTGGAATTATTGGAGCACAATGCGCGGCTGACAACGGGTGAGCTAGCGTCAATGTTACAGAAGTCGGAGTACGAGATTGAAAAGGAAATAGCCGTTCTGGAGAAGGAAAAAATAATTTTATCTTATGGCGCATTGATTAATTGGGAAAAATTCGGCGACGACAATGTTACAGCGGTGATTGAAATAAATTTGACGCCGCAACGCGAAGTAGGCTTCGATGCAATCGCGGAAAGGATTTATCGCTTTGACGAAGTGCGTACGGTTTATCTAATGAGCGGCAACTTCGACCTGCTAGTCATAATCGAAGGCAAATCGCTAAAGGACGTGGCAAATTTCGTAGCGACGCGGCTAGCCCCGATAGAAGGCGTGACGCAGACGCGAAGTCATTTCATGTTAAAGGCGTACAAGAAAGACGGCGTGATAATGGAAGACGACGACCGCGACCGCAGGTTGGTGGTTGCGCCATGACGTGGCAAGATAAGCTTTCGACTTCGGTTAAATCCGTTGCGCCAAGCGGTATCAGAAGATTTTTCGACATTGCTGCAAAAATGAAGGACGTAATATCTTTAGGCGTAGGCGAGCCGGATTTTGTGACGCCTTGGCCGATTCGCGAAAGTTGCGTTTACGGTTTGGAGCGCGGCTACACGAGTTACACAGCTAATCGCGGCATGCTGAAATTGCGCGAGGAAATTGCCCGCCACTACGTAGAAAAATTTAATGTCAGCTACGACGTTGACACGGAAATTTTAGTGACGGTTGGAGTTAGCGAAGCCCTTGACCTTGCACTTAGGGCGATTCTAAATCCCGGCGACGAAGTTTTAATTCCTGAACCTTGCTATGTCTCCTATCAAGCATGCACATTTATGGCGAACGGTATTCCAGTCAGTGTGCCCGCAAAAATTGAAAACGAATTCAGAATCACGCCCGAAGAGTTGGAACCTTTTATCACGCCCAAAACTAAGGCGATTTTAATTGGTTATCCGAACAACCCGACCGGCGCGATTATGGAACGCGACGACCTGTTGAAAATTGCCAATTTCGCAGAGGCGCACGACTTGATTGTTATCAGCGACGAAATTTATGGCGACTTGACTTATGGCGGCGTTCATGAATGTTTTGCCGCGTTACCGAAAATGCGCGACCGGACGATTTTGCTAAATGGATTCAGCAAGGCTTATGCTATGACCGGTTGGCGAATTGGCTACGCGCTTAGTAATCCCGATTTTATCGCGGCGATGACAAAAATTCACCAGTACACAATTCTTTGTGCGCCGATAACTGCACAAATGGCGGCGGTCGAGGCTCTCAAGCGCGGCGAAAAATATATGAAAAAAATGGTTGCCGACTACGACCGGCGACGCCATTTGATTTACGAAGGCTTTAAGACTATCGGCTTGGAAAGTTTTGAGCCGCGTGGAGCGTTTTACATTTTCCCGAATATCGAAACGAGCGGTTTTACTTCGGAAGCTTTCGCCGAAAAGTTGATTCAAACTGAGCACGTCGCGCTTGTTCCTGGCACGGCTTTTGGCAAATGCGGCGCGGGACATGTTCGTTGCTCCTACGCGACAAGTATTGATAAAATTTCCGAAGCGTTGAATCGTATCGAACATTTTTTGAAATCTCACAAGTAAGCATAAAAAATCCCGCAGCATAAGCTCAGGGATTTTTAATTTGGCAACGTGACGTTACATCCAGTAAGCGCGATTTAACGTTACGATAATTTTAAATCATAAACCGCGATTAAGTGATTTTTAATTTGCAAAAAAACGGAGTGGTTGTTATCATTGTAGTGAGGTGATTGAGATGATTAAAAATATTTTGGCAACGGTGCTGATGACGGCGATAATATTTTTTGCCCAAAATGTTTACGCCGCCCCGCACATAACTTATCAAGCAAGCGTTCAAGATTATGGCTGGATGCACTCTGTAAGAGATGGCGAAACTGCCGGCACGACTGGCAGAGGCTTGCGCCTTGAAGCTCTCAGAATTGATTTTGACGGCATAGAGTACAACGCGCATGTTGAGGACATTGGCTGGCAAGGTTGGCGTTATTCCGGTAGCGTCGCGGGCACGGTCAACGAATGGCGGCGCATGGAAGCTATCAGAATCAGACTTACGGGCAGATACGCTGACAGATATGACGTTTATTATCGGGCGCACATTGAAGGGGACGGCTGGCAAAATTGGGTAAAGAATGGCGAAGTTGCTGGCACAACCGGCAGAGGCTTGCGCATGGAAGCAATTCAAATTCGCATTGTGCAGAGAAATGATTACTACGACGATTACGACCGCGATAGATATGACGACCGCGACAGATATAATCGCGGCAGATATGGGCGCGACAGATACGGGCGTTATGACGATTACGACTGGTGATTTTTATGTTTAGAAAACTTTTTGCGGCGACACTTTTGACAGCGATAATATTTTTCGCGCAAAACGTCTCGGCGCAATTCAGTTATCAAGCGAATGTCGAGGGCATAGGTTGGTTGCAATCCGTCGGAGCGGGCAAAATTGCGGGCACGGTCGGCGAAAGTCGACGTATGGAAGCTTTGATTATAAATTTCGACGACGGCATAAAGTACAGCGCGCACATTCAAAATATCGGCTGGCAACAATGGGCAAATTCTGGCGGCATCGCGGGAACTGTCGGACAAGGCTTGCGCATGGAGGCTATCAAAATCCAACTTACCGGACAATCAGAACAATATTATGACATTTATTATCGGGCGCATGTTCAGAACGCAGGCTGGCTTGGTTGGGCAAAAAATGGCGAACCTGCTGGCTCGGCGGGTGCAAGTTTGCGAATGGAAGCTATTCAAATTCAACTCGTAAAAAAGGGTACGCTTTTTGAGCGCGGCAACAAACCCGCATTTTATCAAGTTCTTCACAATGTCCCGACGGTTTAGGAATATGGATACTTTAGAAAAATACAAAGAAGCTCTTGCTCAATTCAAAGCAAAAAATTTCGACGCGGCATTAAAAATTTTGGAAGAAGTAAAAGCCGCCGCGCCGCAATGGAAAAAGCCACTCCTGCTTGAGGCGTACATTTTACGCGAACAGGGAAAAACGGTCGAATTATTTCTTTTCGCTCAAAAAATTTTGCCACTCTTCAACGCTGATTTACCCAAAGAAAAAATTTTTCTATCGGACGTTTTGAATATTCTGGGAATGGCTTGTTCAAAATTGGGTATGGGAGCATCAGCAGTTGAAATTTTTCGACTGGCGGGCGAAACTTCCAAAGACAACTTCGAGGCTTGCGAAGATATAAGCAATGCAATTTTCGCCGCGAACGTTTCCGAAAAAACTTCCGTTGACGATTTAAAAAAGCTCTATGCCGTGTACAAAAAATATCTATCGGATATTAAGCCTTATCCTAAAAAAATCTACGCGCATGAAAAAATTCGCGTTGGCTTTTTATCTGCAGATTTTTTTAATCATCCTGTTATGAAGTGGTCATGGACTTTAATACACAATCTCAACAAAAATTTCTTCAAGACATATTGCTATAGTGCCGGGAAAAATTTTGACATTGTCACCAAAAATGTTAAAGCGACCGTCGAGAATTGGCGCGACGTTTCAAATTTAAATGACGCTGAAGCGGCGCAAGCCATTCGCGACGACGAGATTGATATTCTGTTTGACTTTTCGGGACATACGGCGGGCAATCGTCTTAGAATTGCGGCATATCGTCCTGCCACCATTTAAATTTCTGGCGTGGGCTACATTAACAGCACGGGGCTTGATTGCTTTGATTATTTTTTGTCCGATAAAATCTGCGCAGAAGGCTCCGAAGAATTCTTCACGGAAAAATTGATTCGTCTGCCGCATAGTCATATTTGCTACGAAAGTTCGACCCGCTTAGAAATTTTGAGCGTGCCGCCTTGCCTTAGGAAAAATTTCGTGACTTTTGGCAGTTTCAATCAGTTTAGCAAGATGACTGATTCAATGTTGGCGGCTTGGAAAAAAATTCTTGACGGCGTACCCAATAGCCGATTGATTCTCAAGAATAAAATTTTCGATACGGACAGCGGAAAAAGTTTCGTCGCTAACAGATTGAAAACGGTCGGCATTGACGTTTTGCGGGTGGAAATGCGCGGCTTTACGACGACTTTAAATTATCTTCGCGAATACGACGACGTTGACATTGCGCTTGATACTTTTCCCTATACTGGCGGCGTCACGACTTGCGAGGCGTTATATATGGGCGTGCCGGTCGTCAGTCTTTACGGCAAAAGACACGGGACGCGCTTTGGTCTCAGCATTTTGAAAAATATCGGGCTTGACGAATTGGCGGTTAGTTCTTATGACGATTATGTTAAGCGAGCGATTGCCTTAGCGGGCGATTGGGATTTGCTAGCTATCTTGAGAAAAAATCTGCGCGGCATGATGAAGAAATCGCCGCTTATGGATTCAGAAAATTATATTCGCGAGGTTGAGACGGCTTTCAGAAAAATTTTGTGGGAGGCTTCATATGAGTAAAGACGAAATAAAAATTGCGTGCGAAAATCGCAAGGCGCGCCACGATTATTTTATTCATGAGACTTTCGAGGCGGGCATTGAGCTAAGAGGCACTGAAGTTAAAAGTTTGCGGGCGGGCAAGGCTAATCTTCGCGACAGTTACGCTGAAGTCAAGGACGGCGAACTTTTCCTTGAGCACTTGCACATTAGCCCCTACGAACAAGGAAATATTTTTAATCACGACCCGTTGAGGCGTCGCCGCTTGCTTATGCATAAGAAGGAAATTTTAAAGCTATTCGGCAAGACGCGAGAAAAAGGTTTTACGCTTATTCCGCTAAAAATTTATTTCAAACGCGGTCGGGCGAAATTGGAGCTAGCGTTGGCGAGCGGCAAGCATAATTACGATAAACGCGCCGCCCTTCATGAAAAATCCGCTAAGCGCGACATTGAACGCGCCATGAAAGAAAAGTCCAGATGATTAGAAAAAATCCCTGTATTGTCGCAGGGATTTTTTTTTGTTATCATCAAGAAAACATTTGGAGGCGGTAGCGATGAAGAAAATTTTGCTAATGTGCTTGGCGATTTTGCTAAGCTTGCAAGGCGCGGCGAGCGCGAAAAAATTGCCGGAAGCAGAACGGATAAATATTGCGGTCGAAGTTTCGGACAGTTCAAAACATCAAGAACTTGACACGGCAACTAATCTTGAAAAATTTTTGGGAGATAAACTTATCGAAAAAAATCTCGTGAACGTCGTCGGCGCGGAAAATCTTCCTGTCGAAATTGCCGCCGAAAAAAAATCGCCCGAAGAAGTTTTCGGCGAGCTTTTGATTTTCGACGTGGTGGAACTTCCGACGCCCTCTGAAACGCCCGAAGAATTCGACCAGACTTTATATAAAAATCTCGGCGCGGATTACTTGATTCGTTGCAAAGTTCTTGCGCTGGGCTTAACGAAGGTTGAAGATAAAACCATGTCGACGATTCTTGGCGCAACGGGTGCAATTACTTCGCTAATCGGTTCGGGCAATAAATCTCGCGATAAAACTTTGCGGCGCGTCGGTCTGGGCATTGGTCTTGGTGCTTTTATTCATTCGGAGCGCACAGCGTTGACCAACGTCGTCAACATGCAATTTATCAGCGTCGAGACGGGGCAAATACTCTGGCAAGGAAATTTTGTTGGGCAAGGAATTAGACCGCACAGCGTGAGCAAACCTTACAGCGACGTTTGGGAGCAAGCTTATTTTAAGTCGGTCGAGAAGACGGCGAAACTTATTTCAAAACGTGTGAATAAATACGTTGACAAGGTTATCATCAAGGGCAAGGACGACAAAGAATTTACGAGCAAGAAATTTGCCATTGGTAACGAGAGGAAGAAGTTTTTCTAAGTGCGAAGAATTTTAACGACGATAATTTTTATAATGCTGACGAATACAGCGGCGGCGCAAGAAGTTTCGCCCGAAGTCGACGAAGGCATTTCCAAAATCAAGCAGACAACTTTTGATTTCAACGTCGAGACGCGCCTTTTTAAAGACAAGAAAGCTAAAGAATTTATTTTCAAGCACAAAAATATTTCGGCGGATTGGATACACGCCGGCGACAATCTTTTCAAGGTCAAGGCGGATAGGGAAATTTTTTCGCTAATGGGCACGGGGCTTGAATGGAATGTTGCGCTAAATGCCGTCGATAAAAAATTTGCCGTCTTGCCGAGCGTCGGGATAAATTTTTACATGCGTATTCGCCCGCGCTTGGATATTTATTTTCAATTTTCGGGAATGACTATTGGCAATCGTGGACATTTCTCCGACTTTGAAACGGGCTTGAAATATTTCCCGCAGAAAAATTTTTCGATAAGTGCGGGCTGGCGACGCCTTGATTTTAAGTTGCGGCGCGGCGGCGAGGTCAGCGATTTCGATTTAAACGGAATGTTCGCGGGCGTCCGATATGACTTTTAGATTAAGAATAATTATTCAAGAAGTTTTTATCTGTTATGAATCAGTTCATGCAGGGAAAATGATAGACTCGTTGAATTATGCCGGAAAATAATTTTTGAGAGGTAATCACGTTGAATCTGACATATCATAAAACCGGAACTCTCATCAAGCAAAAGTTTAAGGAATTTTTTTGCCGACGGTTTTATCATCAATGGCGGCGCAACTGGGGACAATAATAAACGGAATTATCGTTGGTAATTTTATAAGTTCGCACGCAATGGCGGCGGTATCCGCATGCATTCCGCTAAATCAAATCACGTATGCTTTGGCGGTACTTATCTCAATGGGCTCATCAGGACTGATAGCGATAGCCGCAGGAAAGCGCGACAACGACGGAGCAAATTATATTTTTTCAACGGTCGTGACAGTAAGTGTACTAGTCGGAGTAATCTGGGCAGTTCTTTTGATTCCGAATAGTTACGCGCTGTCAATTTTTTTGTCTTCCGCCGAAGATTTGCGCGCTTTGGTGCACGAATACTTGATAATTTTCGTTTGGCGCGTTCCTCTGTACTTAATGTTCTTCACGTGGCAAACATTAATTCGGACAGACGGCTTTGCAAAAGTTGTAAGTCGGGGTATTTTAACCGGACAAATTACGAATGTGATATTGAGTTTCGCGCTCGTTGCAAACGGATTCGGGATAATGGGCGCGGCTATCGCTTTAATTTCCGGCGATATTATCGCAATGAGTTACGTCGCGAAGAAATATTTTTCCTCTAACGAACGTTCGCGAAGTTTTTATCCGGTGTTTAAGGATTTCGGCAAATTTATAGGTCAAGCCGCAAAGATTATTAAAGCTGGCATTCCGATTGCGAGCGGCACGGCTTTAATTTCCGTCAAAGTCTGGGCAATTTATCAAATACTCGGCGAAACGGGCGGCGCGGACGCAATGACTTTGTATGCAATTTGCATGGCGTGCCTTTCTGTAATTTCAATGTGCATTGCCGGTTGCAACGGCGCGATGATGCCGATTATCGGAATGCTTTACGGCGAAAAAGATTTTAGCGGCGTCCGAATTCTTATCAAATACGTTTTGAAATTCGCGCTGACTTTGAGCGGAATTTTCGTCTTGTTCGCGATATTTTTTCCGCAAATTATCTTGTCGATTTACAATGTGCCAGACGAGCTGATTGCGTCGGGTGAAATCGCGCTAAGATTGTTTTCGATAAGTTTAATTGGCGTCACAATAACTTTTCTGGCAATGTATTACTTCTCGACGATTCAGCGCAGAACCGCCGCAAATATTTTGTCGTGGACGGAAGGAATTATAGTTGTAGTCCCTGCCGCGTGGATTTTGTCGAAAACTTTTGGCTTGAACGGGATATGGTTTGCGTTCATTTTGGCGGAACTTGCCGGCTTTGCAATGATTTTTATTTATACAAGAATTGTTTGCAAAAATTCGGGCGGCAAGCTCAATGATATTTTCCTGCTTGAAAGCAACAATCCAAATCTTTTGTACGACGTTTCCTTAAAAGCTGACGATGATAATGCCGTTAAACTTTATTCCGAAGCCGTCGCCGTTATGAAAAACGATAACATTGCCGAAAATATTTATCTAAAAGTCGGCGTGGCGTTGGAAGAAATGACCGTTCAAATGGCGAAAATTAACGCTGGAAAAATTATCGATGCGGACGTTAGAATAAAATCCGAAGGCGGTGAAATTATTATCGCCTTCCGCGACAATGGAAAACCTTTTAACCCTATGGAATATCAATCAAATGACGATTTTAATTTTGATAATATCGCAATGCTCAAAGCTCTATCGAAAAAAATTAGTTATAACAGGGTGCTTTCGTTAAACCAAACGATAATTGAGATTTAGGAGTGTGGTACGATGAAAAAAATTGCCCCGTTGACTCAAACTCAGTTGGGAATTTATTCGGATTGCCTAAGTATGCAGGACAAAGGCGCATACAACGGACATTTTCTTTTGACGCTGGACGAAAGTATTGATATGAATCGGCTTGCCTCCGCCATTGAAAAGGCGGTTGCGGCGCACCCGTCAATTTTCGTTCGCGTGACTGAAAAAGACGGCGAGCCTTTTCAAGAATTCAGCGCGGAAGATTATCACCAGACGGTTGAGCAAACGACCGAAGAGGCTTGGCAGAAAAAAATGCCTGAACTCGTCGCTGAGCCTTTTGAACTTCACGGCGGGCGGTTATTCCGTTTTGATTTGGTGCAGACCGAAAAGGCGAAATATCTTCTGCGCACAACTCATCACGTTTGCTTTGACCGTTCGGCGGCTAATGTTTTCTTTGCTGACGTGGAGAAAGTTTATGCCGACCCCGATACCGAACTTGCTCCGGAAAGTTATGACGCGCTCGACGCCGCTAACGACGAAACTAAAGCGCGTTCATCTGAAAAATTTTCGCAGGCAAAAAATTGGTATGAAAAAACTTTCGGCGGTTTGGACATTGAAGCTTTACCGATTCCGGATTGCGACGCTAAAGAAAGTTCCTTCGACACGTTCACGAAAACTTTTCCGCTTGATTACGCGACGCTTAGAAGTTTCTGCAAAGCTAATAAAATTTCCGCGTCCGCTCTGACTTCGGCGGCGTTCGCTTTAGTTTTGGGAACTTACACTCACCAGCAAGAGTCACTTTTCTCGACGATTTATCACGGGCGCGACGAGAAAACTAAAAATATTGTCGGCATGTTCGTTAAAACTTTGCCGGTTTATTGTCATTGGACGGGCGACGAAAAAATTTCCGAACTTCTCGCCGAAGTTACCGAGCAAATTAAATCTGCGCGGGTGAACGATTTATTTTCCTACGCGGACTTGAATAAAATTTGCCCGATGAATAATACGCCGCTGTTCGCCTATCACGGCTTGATTAAATCTGTCTCCGAATTTTGCGGCAAGCCTTGCAAGGAAGAAATTCTCGACAAAAAAACTACTGGCAACAATCTGGGCTTTGAATTGATGAGCGTTGCCGACGGTATGCAAATTCACGTTGAATATAATTCGGCGCGGTATTCGGAAAAGTTCATTGAGACTTTCGCCGCGTGTTATGAAAATATTTTGCGCCAACTTATGGCAAAAACTTTCGTCCGTGAAATTGAATTGTGCGACGCCGCGCAGATTGAAATTCTCGACGCCTTCAACGCTACTGAAATTGATTACGACGATTCGCAAACGGTTGTTAGCCTGTTCGACGCCGCCGCTAAAAAATTTCCGAATAACACGGCGGTTATTTTCGACGACAAAAAAATTTCCTACCGCGAAGTTGACGCGCTGTCCAATGACATTGCCGCTTACATTTTGAGCAAAAATATTTCTGTTGGTGATGTCGCGTCGATTCTGATTCCGCGTTGTGAATTTATGCCGATTGCCGCGCTTGGTGCGTTGAAAACCGGTTGCGCTTATCAGCCGCTCGACCCGACTTACCCGCCCGAACGTCTGAACTTTATGATTAAGGACGCCGCCGCGAAAATTTTAATCACGACAAAGGAACTTCGCCCGCTTATCACCGACTTTGACGGCGAAATTTTATTCATTGATGAAATTCCCCGCGCAGAAAAAGTTATCTTACCGGAAGTTAAGCCCGAAAATATTTTTATCCTACTTTATACTTCCGGTTCGACGGGCGTCCCTAAAGGCGTCAGACTTACGCATAAAAATCTTGTCGCGGTTATTCACTGGTATAAAAAATTTTACGGCTTGACCGAAAATCACCGCGTCGGCGCGTATGCAAGCTTCGGTTTTGATGCGAATATGTTCGATACCTATCCTGCGTTGACGAGTGGCGCGGCTCTTTGCATTGTGCCCGAAGATATGCGCCTTGACCTTGAGGGTATGAACGCTTACTTTGAGAAAAACGGCGTGACGCATGCTTTTATGACGACGCAAGTTGGGCGGCAATTCGTAACCGATATTGACAATCACGGCTTGAAATATTTGACTGTCGGCGGCGAAAAACTCGTTACGCTCGACCCGCCGAAAAATTTCACATTAGTAAACGGCTACGGTCCAACCGAATGCACGATTTTGATAACGCGCTTTGAAGTTGATAAAGTCGAAAATAATATCCCGATTGGCAAGCCGATTGACAACGTTAAGCTTTATATCGTCGACCAAAATTTTCATCGCGTACCGATTGGCGCGGCGGGCGAATTGATAGCTGCGGGCGTTCAAGTCGGCGCGGGCTATCTCAATCGCCCCGAAAAAACCGCCGAAGTTTTTATCAAAAATCCTTTCGACGGCGGAAATTATTCAAATGCTTACCGCACCGGCGATATTGTGCGCTATCGTGCCGACGGCAATATTGAGTTTATCGGGCGGCGCGACGGGCAAGTTAAAATTCGCGGCTTCAGAATTGAACTTTCAGAGGTCGAAGCCGTTATTCGCGAATTTCACGCAGTCAAAGACGCTACCGTTGCCGCTTTCGACCACCATGCCGGCGGAAAATTTATCGCCGCTTACGTTGTCGGCGCAGATAAAATTTCTATCGACGAATTGAACAATTTCATCGCTGAACGCAAGCCGCCTTACATGGTGCCCGCCGTCACTTTGCAAATTGATAAAATTCCGCTCAATCAAAATGGCAAAGTTAATCGCCGCGCCCTGCCTAAGCCCGAATTGCAAGCCGCCAAAGATGATAACTCCAAACGAAATTTCAATATCCTGGAAAAATCCTTGCTTGAAATTATCGGCTCCGTTATCGGTCTTAAGGAATTCAGCACCGCCACTGAATTAAATTATCTCGGCTTGGCGAGCATTTCCGCTATTAAACTTTCTACCAAACTTTTTAAAACTTTCGGCGTTAATATCCCCGTCAAAAATCTTTTAAGCGGCTCTCTTGAGTCTATCGAAGACGAACTTTTAACTTTCTTGCTCTCCGATAAAAAATCTACCGAAAAATCTGCTGCAAATGTCAATTCAAGCCGAATCAGCAACGTTCAGCGCGGTATTTACCTCGAATGCATGAAAAATCCCCTGTCGACTTCCTATAACGTGCCTTTTATCTGCAATTTTGAGCCTGATATTGATATTTCCACCCTTTCCGACGCCGTGAAGAAAATTTTAGCCGCTCACCCCTCAATTAACGTTCATTTCGAGTTGCGCGACGATGAAATTATGCTCATCACCAATAAAAAAGCAGAAATTGATATTCCCGTCCACAATTTCGACGAAAAAGACTTCGCCAACTTCAAAAATAATTTCGTTCGCCCGTTTAAACTCGATTCAGAGCCGCTTTATCGCTTTGAAATCGTTAAAACACCTGCGCGGGTCGCTTTGTTCGCTGATTTTCACCATTTAATTTTCGACGGCGCGTCTATGAATTTATTCTTTGCGAATTTAAAGACTTTGCTCGACGGCGGCTCCCTCGAACCCGAAAACGCAACTTATTTCGACTTTATTCGCGATGAAGAACAAAATTTCGACGCCAATAAACAATTTTTCGCCGAATATGCTTAAAGATTTTGATTCCGCTAGCGAAATTACTCCCGATTCTCACAAAAAAAATCACGGCGATATAAAAATCTTTGAAATTCCTATAAAAAACAGCGTCGAAGCCTTCTGCCGCGATAATAAATTGACGCCCGCCGCATTTTGTCTTGCCGTTCTTAGTTACGTCGTCGCCAGATACACCGCCAACCGAAAAGTTTACCTTACGACCATTTCTAGCGGGCGCAGTAACGTTAAATTCTCCGATACTTTCGGCATGTTCGTTAATACCCTGCCGCTCGCCGCCGATTTGCAAGATATTTCCGTTGAAAACTTTCTAAAAAATGTTTCTGACATGTTTTCTGCCACCATTGAGCACGAAAATTATCCTTTTTCCCAAATCGCTGCGGATTATTCCTTCGCTCCTAAAATTATGTATGAATATCAAGTCGGCGTCGTCGACGAATATAATATCCCGAAATTTATCGGCGTAGAAAAATTTTCGCACGCAGAATCGAAATTTAAGCTGATTGTTCGCATTATCGGCGATATTTCCGCGCCAAAACTCTCTATCGAATACAATTCCGCCGATTATACCGAAAATTTAATTGCGGGGCTTGCTGAATCTTTTAATATCGTTCTGAAACAATTTATCGAACAAAATAATCAGCCCGTAAGAAAAATTTCCCTCCTAAACGACGAACGCAAGCATATTTTAGCAAAATTCCGCTCAAATACCGACCAAAACACTATAAATAAGGTTTATCACTTCTTCCACGAAGGTTTTGAGGAACAAGCCATTAAAAATCCCGATAAAATCGCCCTTATCGCCGCTGATTGCTCGCTTACTTATAAAGAACTCGACCAAAACGCTAATAAAATCGCTAACTCACTCATCGAACGCGGAATTAAACCAAAAAGTCGCGTTGCATTGCTTTTACCAAGAACTTCTCGCGCTATTTTGGCTATTTTCGGCGTTTTAAAGGCGGGTTGCGCTTATATTCCTTGCGATACCGAATATCCCGCCGAAAGAATCAATCAAATTATCGATGATTCCAATTCCGCCTACATTATTACCACTTCCGACCGCATTTCCGGCGAAAAATACTTGGACGTTGAAAAACTTTTGGAAAATCAGAATTCCACGCGCCCAAATGTAGAAATTTCGCCCGATGACCTCGCATATCTGATTTATACCAGCGGTTCGACCGGAAAACCTAAGGGCGTCATGATTGCGCATAAAAATGCCGCAAATTTCTTCACAAATAACCCCGCAAACATTATGGTCGATATTCTAGTTAAAAATGTTCGGAATTTTGTCAGCGTCAGCACTTTTTCTTTCGATTTGATCCTCAAGGAAATAATTTTGCCGCTTTTTAACGGCTTAACACTCGTTTTAGCCGATAAAGAACAGGCAAATAACCCAGATAAACTCGCCGAACTGATTTTGCGCACTAATGGCGATGCTATTAACGCTACGCCCTCCAGAATTTATCAATACCTCGAATCCGACGCTTTTTCCAGCGCGCTAAAAGATTTTAAGTTTATTGGCAGCGGCGGCGAAAAATATCCCGAAAAATTACTTGAAAAATTAAAATCTATCACTAAAGCACGCATTATTAACACTTACGGACCAACCGAAACGACTATTTCCGCAAATATGAAGGATTTAACCTGCGCAAATACAATTTCTGTCGGTCGTCCGCTACTAAATGTCACTGAATTTATCGTTGATAGCGACGGAAACGAATTGCCGCCCGGAATCGTCGGTGAACTCTATATCGGCGGCGCGGGCGTCGGCAAAGGCTATAATAATCTGCAAAAAATGACTGCGGAACGCTTTATCGACTTCAACGGCATGAAAATTTATAAATCCGGCGATTATGCTCGCTGGACAAGTGCTGGCGACGTCGAAATTCTCGGCAGATTGGATAATCAGATTAAATTGCGCGGTTTGCGTATCGAAATCGGCGAAATCGAAGGCTCGTTAGCTAAAATTCCCGCGATAAAGTCTTCCGTCGTTAAAATCGTCAAAATTAAGGGTATCGAACACCTTTGCGCCTACTTCACCGCAGAAAATTTGATTGATATTGAGAATTTAAAGGCTGAACTCGCGAAAACTTTGCCAAATTACATGGTTCCGACCGCTTATTTGCAAATGGAAAAAATGCCTATGACCCTTAACGGCAAAATTGATTTAAAATCTCTGCCCGAAGCTACTATTTTCCGTAGCGGAACCACTTCTAAGGACGCAAATAAAATCGAAGCGGACTTTTGTAAAATTTTCGACTCCATTCTTCAAATTGAGGACGTTGGCGCGGATGAATCCTTCTTCGATTTGGGCGGAACGTCGCTTTTGGTTACTCGCGTCGTCATTATGGCTCAAAAACTCGGCTACAAAGTCAATTTCACCGACGTTTTCGCTAATTGCACCCCGCGCAAGCTCGCCGCACTCCAAAAAATCGATAAAAACGCTGTTGTCGACGACGAAATTGCTAATTTCGATTATTCTAAGCTCCAAAAAATTCTCGACGCTAATAATTTGGATAATTTCCGTAATGGGCAACGTCAGCCGCTCGGAAATATCATTTTGACCGGCGCAACCGGTTATCTCGGCATTCATATTTTGCACGAGTTCATTGAAAATCATAACGGCAAAATTTATTGCCTCCTGCGCGGAAAAAAGGATTTGCCCGCAGAAATGCGCCTTAAAGCTCAACTTTTCTACTACTTCGACCAAAATTATGCTGAACTCTTCGGCAAGCGTGTTTTTATTCTCGAAGGCGACGTCACGCGCCCAGAAACCCTCGAACAAATTAAAAATATCAACGACGTGTCCACAATTATAAATTGCGCCGCGCTCGTTAAACATTTTTCAGCAGGTAACGAAATCGAAACTGTTAATGTCGGCGGCGTTATGAATTTAATCGACATTTGCAAGGCTAAAAACCTCCGCTTGATTCAAATTTCCACTATGAGCACCGTGCGCAGCGGTATCAAGGGCGAAGTCGACGAAAATACCATTCCAACCGAAAAAACGCTCTATTTCCGCCAAAGTCTTACTAATAAATACGTTCACTCCAAATTTTTAGCTGAACGCGCCGTTCTCGACGCCATTTCTGACGGTCTCAACGCTAAAATTATGCGCGTCGGCACTCTTTCCGCTCGCTACTCCGATGGCGAATTCCAAATTAACGCCGGTACCAATTCTTCTATGGGCAGGTTGAAAATTTATGCCATTATCGGGCAATGCCCCTTCGCTCAAATGGATAATCTTATCGAATTTTCCCCGATTGACGAAGTCGCTAAAACGATTCTGCTTTTGTCCGAAACGCCAAAGGAATGCGTTATCTTCCACCCAATTAATCATCATAATATCGCTATCGGCGATGTCGTTCGCGTTATGCAAAGTTGCGGGCTCAATATCTCCTTCACTGAACTTGAAAATTTTCAAAACGCTTGGAAAGCCGCCGAAGATGACCCCGATAAAGCTAAAATCCTCACCAGCAGTATCGCTTACCGCTCCGGCGATAAGGATACTCAAGTTATCACTTTCCCCAAAAATAATCTCTACACTATGCAAATACTTTACCGGCTTGGCTATAGCTGGCCGCTCACCACTTGGAATTACGTCGAAAAATTCATCACTTTGCTTTCTAGGCTCGGTTTCTTCTCTATCTAAAAAAATCCTTATTAAGTCGCATGCAAAAAATCCCTTCGGCGACGTGTCGGAGGATTTTTTCGTTGACTGGACAAAAATTTTGCTAGACTTTGTAACGAAATCAGATTTTCAACGTATAAGTTACAAAAAACAAAATTTAATCTAAAGGAGAAATGAAAAATGGCAACTAAAGAGGAAAACCTTAAGAAAATCAATGAGCAACTCGAAAAGCTGAGCGATGAGCAACTCGAACAAATTGCGGGCGGTGCGTTTATTCCGCCGGCACTTAATAAGCAGATGTACCCGCCAAAGATGCAAAGCGAAAATCCTTCGCCTTACATTGAACAAAATCCGCATTAATATCGCAAGAATATCAAAAAAGCCCTTCGGCAGTTGTCGAGGGGTTTTTTCGTTGACTACTATAATTTTTTTTGCTAAACTGCATACGCGAGGTGATTAAGTAATGATATGCGCAAGAAAATTTTAACATTACTGCTGGTTGGCTTATGCGCGAGCTTCATAATTTTAAGTAGCGTGGTAATATATTTCCGCTCCGCAATGCAAGATGATTTATTCCGCTTGGGAGAGGATTTTGGCGAAAAAACTTCGGAATATGTTTGGACGCAAGCGCGAGAACAGACAATGGAAGCGGTCGAACAGCTAACAATAGCTCGCGCCGCGCAGACGGATTCGGAAATGGAAAAAATTAAAGAAGATACCGAACTTGTATCGAGAGCGATGACGCGGATTATTTCAAACCCGAATGATTACATGCCGCGCGATTTTTATGCGTTAAGTTCCAAAGAAATTGCGCCTAATGTCCCGTTTATCCTGTTCAGCGAAGATATTTTTTATAATCGGAGCCGCGCACTTGACGAAGAAATTGCCATTGCAACCAATATTGAAGACGTGCTGATTGATATTCATATAAGTTACGTGCCGAGTAATAATTCATGCTACGTCGCTTCCAAAAACGGATATTTCATTTGCGTCGATACTATAGTTGAGGGCGAAAGTATTTCCAAACCGTACGACGTGCGGCAAAGAACTTGGTATAAAAATGCGCAACAAGCCAACAAAGTTACTTTCAGCCAGATTTATATTGATGAAAATGGCGATAAAGCTATGACTTGCGCCGCGCCCTACTATAACGGCAATGAATTTGCTGGCGTCGTCGGTATTGGTTCCGATATAACTACTTGGTATAATTTATTGGTTAAAACCGTCGTCAGCGAAGGCAGAAGTTGTTTTATTTTGAACAAAGAGGGCAATGTTATTCTTTCTTCGGAGGACGATTCATTTTTTGCCGTGACTGTCGAAGGTAATGATTTGACGAAAAGCCCGAACGAAAAAATCGCCGACCTTGCAAAAAAAATGACTGCTGGCAAAACTGGCGTTGATGAAATTTATTCGGATTCTGAGCTAGTTTATATTTCATACGCGCCAATGGAGACAACCGGTTGGAGTTTGGGAATTTTAACGCCAAGTTCGGAAGTAGTAGAGATGGCTGACAAAACGCAGGATTATTTTTTAGAACAATTCAAGATTTTACGCGGCGAAATTGAAAATGAATATTCGCGGCTATCGATTATCGGAGCAATATTTTTGCTAATTACACTTGCGCTACTGGTGACGGCAAGCAATCGCCTTACAAAAAAATTTATCAAGCCGATAAACGAATTAACTGGCGGCGTAAAAGAATTTCAGCGGGCAATCTCGAAAAAAAGCTTGATATAAGGACAAATGACGAACTTCAGACGCTAGCAGAGAATTTTAATATAATGACGGACGAACTTAAGCGGCAAATGACGAATTTAACACGAGTAACGGCGGAAAAAGAGCGCATTGCCACAGAATTAGACGTTGCGACAAAAATTCAGCTAAGCATGTTGCCGAAAAATTTTTCAGTAGATGAGCGCGTTGACCTTTATGCAACGATGAAGGCGGCTAAGGAAGTAGGCGGCGATTTATACGACTTTTACAAGCTAGACGACGACCATTTATTCATAACGATAGCTGATGTGTCCGGAAAAGGCGTTCCGGCGGCATTATTTATGGTCGCGGCGATAACTAATCTGCGAAATTACACTTCCGCGCTAAAAAATCCGGACGATTTAAAAATTGCAATAGAAAATACTAACGATAGACTTTGCATGAATAATGACGGCGAACTTTTCGTTACGGCGTTTAGTGGAGTGCTTGATTTAACGACAGGGATTTTCCGTTATGTCAATGCGGGGCATAATCCGCCGTTAATCCGTCGCAGAGGGCAAAATTTTGAGGAATTGCCAATGGAATTGAATTTTGTACTTGGCGGCTGGGAAAATTGGCAATACGTTCAGCAGGAAATACAACTTGAGGCGGGCGACACGATATTTTTTTACACAGACGGCGTCACAGAGGCGGCAAATTCGGCAGGAAAATTATATTCGCTTGAACGATTGGAACAATTTTTAAACGAATGCGAAAAAAAAACGTCCGCTAAGAAAATTTTAGAGGATATTCAAGAATCACTGCAAAATTTTTCAGTAGACGCGGAACAATCCGACGATATAACTATGATTGCCGTTAAATTTGAGAGGAGAAAATAAAAATGGCGACTGAATTGCAAATTACAAAGGAAATAAGCGGCGAAACACTTAATGTTCATATAAAAGGCGATTTGAACGTTAAAACCTCGCCGATTCTCGAAGAAGAGCTTAAAAATTCTGTTAGCGGCGTGAAAGAATTGATTTTAGATTTTACTGACGTGGAATATATTTCTTCGGCAGGTTTGCGCGTTTTGCTTGCAATGGAAAAAACTATGCGTCGTCAGGGCGGGAAGATGAAACTTCAGCACGTCAACGCCGCCGTTAAAGAAATCATTCGGCTTGCGGGCTTTCTTCAAGTTATGACTATCGAAGATTAAAGAAAATTTATTGCATTATGGACGCGGAAAAAATTTTTAGTCGCGAAGCACTTGATAAGTTGCGTTCGCCGGAAAAACTTAATACATTAATTCCCGTCACGAATCCAATAGCTTGGGTCGGGCTGATTGCTATTTGCGTGCTAATGTTTTCGATTGTCCTTTGGTCGATTTTTGGAGCATTTACCGAACGAGCAAACGGAATGTGATTAATTATGGATTCTGCAGGCGTGATTAACGTTTCGCACGCGGCGGCGGGAAAAATCACTGCCGTTTACATTAAAACCGGCGATACTGTTTATGCGGGGCAACTGATTGCGCGTGTGGAACAACCAGAGCGCGTCGCAGATACTCAAATGGCGCAATATGGTGCGGGGCTTGCATCGAGTGACCGCGACGTTATCGCAAGGGTTTATCAGTACGACGCCAAACTTCATCAGCAGAACGCGAGCGAAAATATTTATTCCGAATGTGACGGCATTGTTGACGCTGTTTTAATCGAAAAAGGCACAATAATTAATTCCGGTAGCCCTATTTGTACTGTTAGACTTACTCAGAGCCGCGACGAACTGACAGGCGTTTTTTATGTGCCGGTCGATAAGGGCAAGCAGATAGAAAGCGGAATGTTGATTCAGCTTGCGCCAAAATTCGCTAAGGAAATTTTTTGACAGCGGCAAACGAGTAAAAGTGCCGACGATTTTACAAATGGAAGCGACCGAATGCGGTGCGGCGTCGTTGGCAATGGTTTTGGCTTATAATAATCTTTGGATACCGCTAGAAAAATTGCGGCAAATGTGCGGCGTAAATCGCGATGGCTCCAACGCTCGAAATATTTTAAAAGCGGCGCGCTCTCTCGGTTGCGAGGCGAAAGCGTACACGTGGCCGGCTACAAAAATCATTTTGCGCAAAGTTTATCCCTTGATTATTCATTGGGAATTCAATCACTTTGTAGTTTTGGAAGGTATCAAAAAAGGCATCGCGTATCTGAATGACCCTGCGCTCGGTCGGCGGCAAGTTCCTTTTGATGAGTTTATCACGTCTTATACCGGCGTTTGCCTCAAGATTATTCCAAAAGAAAATTTCAAGCCGGCGGGGCACCGTTACAACGTCGTTAAAGTCATTGCCAAAAAACTTCTGCAAGACAAATGGGCAATGCTTTTTGTTTTGATTATCGGGCTTTGCATGATAATTCCTGGCTTGGCAACGCCCGTTATCAATCAAATTTTTATCGACGACATTTTAACGAACAAGCACCCCGATTGGGCAACGAATATTTATTTAACGATGATTGGCGCAATCGTCATAAATTGCTTAATGAATTATTTGCGCTCGTACATTTTGACTACGTGGCAGAAAAAGTTGACGCTATCCGACTCAACTAATTTTTTTTGGCATTTGATTCGCTTACCAATACAATTTTTTCAACAACGCCACAGTGCCGAAGTTGCTTCGCGCATAACGTTTAATGAATCCGTTGCGGGCGTGCTATCAAACTCGGCGGCGACTGCCATATTGGATTTTTTTGTCGCGCTTTTTTATTTGCTACTACTCCTTCAATATTCCGTTCCGCTAACTTTAATTGGCGTATCATTCAGCCTAGTTAATCTGGCGTTGCTAATGTTGACTCGGCGCAAACTGACTGATTTAACAATGCGCCTTCAGCAGGACAAAGGAAAAGAATACGGGACGTTAATGAACGGGCTTTTAATGATTGAATCAGTCAAAGCCAACGGCGGAGAGGCAGATTTTTTCACCAAATGGGCGGGCTATCGCGCTAAAGTCGTGGTTGCTTCTCAAACTATCAAGCTTTTTAATATCAATGTGCAAATGTTGCCAAATCTTTTGTCGGGGCTGAACAGCGCGTTAATTATGACAATCGGCGGCTTTTCGATTATGGAAGGTGTTATGACGGCGGGCATTTTTACCGCGTTTCAAAATCTTATGGGGCGATTTAATGAGCCGTTCAATAAACTTTTAAATCTCGGTACAACGTTGCAGACTACCGAAATGCAGTTGCAACGCCTCGACGACATAAACCGCTACGAAGTCGACAGCTTAAATTATCCCGACGAAAAACAAAAAATTTCCTTTGAAGGTAGCCGGCTTTCCGGCGAACTTGAATTGAAAAATATTTCGTTCGGATACAGTCCGCTTGATCCGCCACTTTTGGAAAATTTCAATTTGCACCTAAAGCCTGGTCGGTGGGTTGCGATAATCGGCGCGTCCGGCTCCGGTAAATCGACACTGGCTAAAATCGTCACGGGGGCTTTATGAGCAATGGGCGGGCGATGTCCTTTTTGATAGCGTCAATCGCCGCGAAATTCCCCGCGCTGTTATTACGCATTCGGTTGCCGTCGTCGACCAAGATATTTTCCAAATCACTGGGACTATCGCGGATAACATTTCGCTTTTCGATAACTCAATGAAACGTTCGGATATAATTCGTGCCGCGCAGGACGCTTGCATTCATAACGATATAATTGCGCTAAAGGGCGGCTATGATTCGCAAGTCGCGGAAGGTGACAGAAATTTTAGCGGCGGGCAACGTCAGAGGATTGAAATTGCGCGGGCGTTGGCTGTCAATCCGTCGCTTTTGGTGCTCGATGAGGCAACTTCCGCCCTTGACCCTATGGTCGAACAGCAAATTTTTGAAAATATCCGGCGGCGCGGCTGTTCGTGCTTTATAATTGCGCATAGACTTTCGACAATTCGCGATTGCGACGAAATTATCGTACTGGAAAAGGGCAAAGTCGTCGAGCGCGGCACGCATCGCGAAATGATTCAACATGACGGCGCGTACCGCAAATTGATTGAGGATAGTAGCCAGAAATGAGGAACTGTAATGAAATTGATTGCGGGGCAACGTTTCTACCTGGAAAATGAAAATCAACTCGTCAGGGCGATTAGCGGCAAGTTGGAAGTTTACGCCGTAACGCGCAACGAATCATCTTTCCGGCAGATTTTTCTTTTGGAACTGGCAAAAGGCGACGTTGCTTTTCCGGCTATAGATGAATTCGGCTACATAGATTTTTTAGTTTACGCCGTCGACGATTCCGAAATTGATTTAATCGCCATAGATGAATTGCCGCCGCAAGAACTTCGCGAGCTAATGCAAAATTGGTTTGCTAAATTGGTTGAGTTGTCGTGGCTAAGATTAATGGCGGATTTGGGCGATGATGTTCTGCAACTGTGGCGAACTAAATCGCTTTTCCTTTCCGACGAACTCGAAGACCTTCTGGAAGAATTTACCGACAACGAACAAATTCTTTCCATGTTGCTTGGAATGAAATTCCGCGCAGAAGACGAAAAACTTACTCGCCGCATTGAGCGCAGTGAGGAAAATAAACGCCAGATTGTAGACGAAACTATTTCAAAACTTCTCGGTCAAGAGGCAACTTTTTATCAAGGTTCGGCAAATAGCGGCGGTAGCGTCGATTCAAATATCAAGGAGATAACTTTTTTAATCAAGCGCATTGCGACCGCGTTGAAAATGCCCAATGCTAATATCAGCATACCGGCGGACATTACCAAAAAGCTCGACCAGTTAGGCATAATTCGGCGGCTCGTTCACAAAGGCAATATGCAAATGCGCTTAGTAGAACTTTCGCAAGATTGGCATAAATTCGATTGCGGCATAATGCTAGGCTACTACGGCGAAAAGAAAAAGCTTGTCGCTTTGATTCCAAATTCGCCGCGCTCTTATGCAATGATTAGTTCGGATAATCCAAATGGAATTCCCATTACAAAGGAAATTGCCGCCGACATTGACAAAGACGCCTTTGTTATTCATGCGGGCTTGCCTGCGCGGAAACTTTCAAATTTCGACGTAATGCGCTTTATGTTCATCATTGTTGGGCAATGGATTGGCGGACGATAATTTTAGTTAGCTTCTGCGCGGGAATTATCCCACTAATAACGCCGATTATCACGGAGACGATTTTTCAAGACATTATCCCGATTTTAGACCGGCAAGGCTTAGCAACCGTCACGCAAGTTTCAGCGGTGGCAGGGTTCACGATAGCCGCAATAAATATCGTGCGTTCAATCGCCGTCATGCGCCTCGTTACAAATGTCGACCTTGCTGTTGAATCCGCACTTTTCGGGCGGCTCGTCGCTTTGCCGACTTCTTTTTTCCGAAAATTTCAATCGGGCGAAATTGCTAGCCGATTCATGGGAATGGAATCCGTAGTTAATGCCATTTCCGGCGACATCGTCAGCCAAGTTTTTAATTTTATATTTTCCTTCTGGTCGTTCGGGCTTATGTGCTGGTATAGCTTCAAGTTGGCTATGCTCGTACTTTTTAGCAGTGTCGTTTTGACGCTGATTAGCGCGTTGTTCGTTTATAAATCAGTCAGCTTGCAAAGGAAATTCACTACTGCCCACAACAAAACGGCGGCTTTGCTCCAACAGCTTTTTGCAGGGCTAGCTAAATTCCGGACGGCGGGCGCTGAAGAACATGCTTTCAGACTTTGGGGCGAACGTTTTGCCGATGAATGGCGTTGGAATTATAAAATGCGCTGGAATCTTAATTATCAAGGCATTGTCTCCGTCGTTCAAATTTCCTTGCATACGCTTTTAGTTTATTTCGTCACGATGAATTATGTTAATGAAGTCGACCCCGAAACCGGCGCGATAGTCAAAGAGGGCATAACTTATGCGTCATTCCTCGCCTTTCAAGCGGCGTCCGCGTCCTTCAATTCAACTATCGGCGGCTGTATCAGCTCGGTCAGCAATTTGATTTTTGCTAAGCCGCTCGTCGAGAACTTGAAAATTTTCCTAGATGAAGTTCCCGAAATATCGGACGATAAACCCGACGCCGATAAATTGCGCGGAGCTATTGAAGTTCGTAACCTTCAATTCTCCTACGGCGAAGATTTGCCCGAAGTTATAAAGAATGTCAATTTCCGGATTGCGGCGGGCGAACACGTCGCCATTGTCGGCAGGAGCGGCGGCGGAAAGTCTACGCTTGTTAGACTTTTGCTGGGCTTTGAAAAACCTACTGGCGGCGTCGTCCTCTACGACGGGCAAGACCTCGCCGAAGTAAATCTTTCTTCCGTGCGCAGTCAAATGGGCGTTGTTCTGCAAAATGGACAACTTATGAGCGGCAGTATTTTTACAAACATAATCGGGACGAGTGCGCTGACTGAAAATGACGCATGGGCGGCGGCTGACGCGGCGGGCTTGACTGACGATATAAAAAATATGCCAATGGGTATGCAGACAATTATTTCCGAAGGCTCAACGAATATTTCCGGCGGGCAACGCCAAAGAATTTTAATCGCTCGCGCCCTTGCCGGTAGACCGTCCATTGTGATTTTCGACGAAGCAACTTCCGCCCTTGATAACCGCACTCAAGCTATCGTCACGCGCAGTTTGGATAAAATGCACGCCACGCAAATTATCGTTGCGCATAGACTTTCCACAATCCGGAATGTTGACCGCGTTATCGTCATTGACAAAGGAAAAATCGTTGAAGACGGCGGCTGAGCTGTTGCAGAAGGAAGATTTCGTTAAGAAATTCGCTGAATGCGATGACAACAACGCGGCAATCGCCCTCTTCGCGCAAAATGGCGCAAACGTTACCGCCGAAGACCTCAAAGCAATCGGCACGCTCTTGAAAGCCGCTCAGGATAACGACGGCGAAATCCCCGACGAAATCGCTGAACAAGTCGCAGGCGGTGCTACCTTCGCTTCTGTTTTTACGACATCGTTCAAGAGCATAGCCGCTCTTGGCAATCTCTTCAGCTCTTTAGAACCAGTGTTCACAAACGTTTGAGTAAAGTGTGAATATGGGAAATTTTAATAATCGTCTCGGCAGAAGAAACAATCAGCTCGTAATCTTTGCTAAGACGCCGAGAATGATTGAGCCAAGCAAACGTTCTCTCAACTCTCCAACGTTTTGGTAAAACTTGCCAACCGTGCGGCTTTAACTTTTTACTTATCTCTACTTGCAAGCCAAAATATTTGTGAGCTTCGTAAACAAAGGAACCGCGATAA
>ODAJ011806688.1_pt1 | contig 30528 bp, 21 predicted proteins | sample 1539241 | NCBI WGS metagenome assembly ODAJ01 (sample SAMN02144231, study PRJEB22623) | gut metagenome | biome: sheep rumen | host: Ovis aries | place: New Zealand
AACAGCCCTCAAACGCCCATTTTCGTATCCTGTACGTCACCGACTATTAAGTACGGATTAGTAGGAATAAGTAGGTTTTAGTCGGGCTTTTCCTACGTTTTTGTCGTGCTACACGCATGTAACAAAAAAGCCGTAAAAAAAGGGGGAATAAGCACATAGAAAACATGAGCCCATAAAATGCAAATGGCGTGTAACTCATTGAGCTACACGCCATTTGATAGTGTTTTGTTATGTCTTTGCTTATGCGTCTCATTTGACCTCCTCGAAGTCGGCATCCTGGATGTCGGGACCCTGCTGACCGCCGTTGTTAGCACCACCCTGTGCACCAGCGTTCATGTCGGGACCGGGCTGTGCACCGGCAGCCTGAGCAGCCTGGTACATCTTCTGAGCAGCATTGTTCAGCTCGGCTGTAGCAGCATCGATAGCAGCGATGTCCTGAGCCTTGTGAGCATCCTTCAGCTTGTTCAGAGCAGCCTCAACCTCGGACTTAACACCTGCAGGCAGTTTGTCGCCACTCTCCTTTAGCATGTTCTCTGTCTGGAAGATCATACTGTCAGCCTGATTCAGCTTGTCAATCTTCTCACGCTCCTTCTTATCGTTCTCTGCATTAGCCTCTGCCTCTGCCTTCATACGCTCGATTTCCTCCTTGCTCAGACCAGAGCTTGCCTCGATACGGATGGCCTGCTCCTTACCTGTAGCCTTATCCTTGGCACTTACCTTCAGGATACCGTTGGCATCGATGTCGAAGCTAACCTCGATCTGAGGAACACCACGACGTGCAGGAGCAATACCCTCGAGGTTGAACTGACCAACGCTCTTGTTCTGGCTGGCCATAGGACGCTCGCCCTGCAGAACATGGATGGTAACGGCTGTCTGGTTATCGGCAGCGGTAGAGAATACCTCGCTCTTGTGGCAAGGAATAGTTGTGTTAGCCTCGATGAGCTTGGTCATTACACCACCCATGGTCTCGATACCCATAGACAGAGGAGTTACGTCCAGAAGAACGATGTCACTCTTGTCACCAGCCAATACAGCACCCTGGATAGAAGCACCTACGGCAACTACCTCGTCGGGATTAACGCCCTTGCTGGGCTCCTTACCGAAGAAGTCGGCAACCAACTTCTGAACGGCGGGGATACGGCTTGAACCACCTACCAGGATAACCTCGTCGATATCGCTGTTGCTCAGACCTGCATCCTGCATAGCCTTCTGGCAGGGAACCTTACAAGCCTGAATCAAGCCGTCTGCCAACTGCTCGAACTTAGCACGAGTCAGCGTCTTAACCAAGTGCTTGGGCACACCGCCTACGGCAGTAATGTAAGGCAGGTTAATCTCGGTAGTAGTAGAACTTGACAGTTCAATCTTAGCCTTCTCGGCAGCCTCCTTCAGACGCTGCAGGGCCATAGGATCCTGCTTCAGGTCGATACCTTCCTCGCTCTTGAACTCGCTGGCCATCCAGTCGATGATAACCTGGTCGAAGTCATCACCACCCAGGTGGGTATCACCATTGGTAGAGAGCACCTCGAACACACCGCTACCGAACTCCAGGATAGAGATATCGAATGTACCACCACCCAGGTCGAATACGGCAATCTTCATATCCTTGTTAGCCTTGTCAACACCGTACGCAAGAGCAGCGGCTGTAGGCTCGTTAACGATACGCTTAACATCCAGACCGGCAATCTGACCAGCCTCCTTGGTAGCCTGACGCTGAGAATCAGAGAAGTAGGCAGGTACCGTGATTACAGCCTCTGTAACCTCCTGACCCAGATAGTCCTCGGCAGTCTTCTTCATCTTCTGCAGAATCATAGCGCTGATTTCCTGGGGAGTGTACTGACGACCGTCGATGTCTACACGGGGGGTGTTATTGTCGCCACGTACTACAGAATAAGGTACGCGGGCAATCTCCTTCTGCACCTGGTCGTAGGTCTCACCCATGAAACGCTTGATACTGAAGATAGTCTTCTTAGGATTAGTGATAGCCTGACGCTTGGCAGGATCACCTACCTTACGCTCACCACCATCAACGAATGCCACAATAGAGGGTGTTGTACGCTTGCCCTCGCTGTTGGCAATAACTGTGGGCTCGTTGCCCTCAAATACGGATACACAGCTGTTAGTGGTACCCAAGTCAATTCCAATAATCTTTCCCATAATCGTATTTATTTTATTTGTTTATTCTTAAATTAATTCTCTCAATGAGCCATCAACTCACATCAAATAAAACAAAGCCCGTGCCAAATGGCAAAATGGCAAAGATTATGACACATTGTCAGTCTTGGAACTTGGGAGAATAGAAACAAAGTGTTATCTTTGCATCGGATTATGACGAAAATAGTCCAAAAATCGAAGAGAACAACATAACCACATATAAAAATGAAGAAAATTAACCTCTTACTCCTTTCCCTTATTGCCCTATGGCAACTACCCGCTTCAGCAGAAGTTAAAATAAATAATGTATCAGGCGTTTACATTGGCGGACATATTCGCAGGGAACGTCCCAATACGATTAAGAAGCTGCGCGAATCGGGCTTTACCACTGCCCTACTCTTCAACGTGCACGTAGATACCGACGGTACGCTTATGACCGATGGCGAGACCATCTGCAAGAACGGCGAATACGTATTCCAGAACACGCAGCCTTACTACCAGCAGGATATTAAGGACCTGAAGGCTGCAGGCAGCAGCATCCAGCGCGTGGAAATCGTTATTGGTGGATGGGGAAACGACTCATACGACCATATACGCGACCTTATCAAGGCAAGCGGAACAGGCTCGAACACCATGCTGTACAAAAACTTCAAGGCATTGAAGGAGGCTGTGCCCGAGATTGAGGCTGTGAACAACGACGACGAGCATTGCTACGACGCTGAAACTGGTGCCAAGTTCCATATTATGATGTATGATTTGGGCTATACAACCACATTGGCTCCCTATACGAACAAATCCTATTGGCAAAACCTCTGCTCAAAAATCAGAGCCAGCAGACCCAATGCCGTGGATTGTGTGATGGTGCAATGCTACGACGGTGGTGCCGGCAATGTTAACAGCGTGGGAAGCTGGACATTCACAGGCGTACCCGTAAGACAAGCCGGTCTGATGTACTACTCTAACGATTGGAATGTTGACAAGAACATCGAGCAATTCCAGAAGTGGGCAGACGATGGCGTTGCCTCAGGCGGTTTCGTATGGGTTTACAACAGCGAAGAATGGGACCTGAACAAATGGGCATCAGGCATGAACCGTGTGTACAAGGCTGTGGAAGTACCCGAGGAGGAAGCGATGATAGAGGTGTTCAGTGGCACCAACTTTACAGGCTATAGCGTGAAACTGCCCGTTGGCAAGTTTGCGAAGGGCGAACTGGCATTATATGGCATAACGGCAAACGACATAGAGTCCATAAAGATACTGAAGGAAGGTGCCAGCGCAAGATTATACACAAAGGTTGATAACACAGGTGGCAGTCTGCTGTGCAAGACCGATCGCAAAGGATTCACCACTACGTATAAGAACCTTATCAACTCTATAACTGTTGAATATACCGAACCCGACCCTTGTGCCGCCCCTGAGATTTCTTACCAAAATGGCAAGCTCTTCTTTACCAGCACCACTCCCAATGCAACCTGCACCTATACCATTGCGCCCATAGAGGAGAAAACGGGCAAAGACTCTGTGACGATGGATGCACAATACACCATCACAGCCTATGCCACAGCCAGCGGCTTCGGAAAAAGCCCTGTAACAACTGCCACACTCATCCTGAATCTCGCAGATAACACACAGGATGTTCAGGACGGCATATTCAAGGTATTTGCCACTCCCATACTGGTCTCTGCAGCAGACAACGGAGTTGTTAACGTAAAGGGTATAGCAGGAAACGAGGAGATTACGATAAGTTCTGTAGATGGCAAGCTGTTAGGCCGAGGCAAGGCCTTTAATGGCGAGGCCTCCATCCGCACAAGTGCCGTTCCTGGCACAACCATCGTGCTGAAGGCTGGAGAGAGAAGCGTGAAGATGGCATTGTAGGAAAGGGTCTTAACGGTCCGTTTCCCTTACATCATATTGTTTCTGAAGCTTCAGGAGTTCCTTATGCAGGCGCTTCTGGAGCTTTTCCTTTCCCTTCTGCCCATAGATGTTATGCATCTCTGTGGGGTCTGCGTTGAGGTCGTACATCTCCCATTGGTCTATGGCTTCCTCGGCCTTCTCCTCGCCACAGGGATAGAAGTGAATTAACTTGTAGCCATCGGCAGTACGAACGCCATAATGACGACGCACGCTATGCTCGGCAGGATACTCGTAATAATGATAGTAAAGGCTCTGGCGCCAATTCTTGGGATGTCTGCCCTCCAACAAAGGCAGAAGGCTGACACCCTGCATGTCATCAGGAATGGGAACACCTGCCAAATCCAAGAAGGTGGGAGCATAGTCTATGTTCTGCACCATCTCTGTGATATCGCCTTTGGCAACAGGACCGGCATAGTGGGTGGGCATTCGCATAACCAACGGAGTGGAGAAACTCTCTTCGTACATGAAACGTTTATCGAACCATCCGTGTTCGCCCATATAGAATCCCTGATCGCTGGTATAGACAACAAGAGTGTTTTCTGAAAGGCCTGCCTCATCAAGATAATCAAGCAGACGACCCACATTATCGTCGAAGGTCTTCAGCACCTTTGCATAGTCACGCATAAAGCGCTGATACTTAAACTCTTTAAGCGCCTTTCCCTGAAGATTACGTTTACGGAAATCCACAGACAGGGAATCATAGAACATGTCGTACTGGGCACGCTCCTTACTGTTGAGCCTGCCGATATATCGCATATAATCAGGAGTAAGACGTGTGGGATGCGAGGGGTCGTACACCTTGCAATCGTAATCCATGGTCATATCCTCATCGGAGGCGATATCCATCTCCTGATGTTGGGCTGCAAGACGCCCCTCCCAATCATCATCGAAGTTCTCTGGCAGGCGGAAGGTAACATCCTCGTATTCATGCAGGTATTTCAGTTCGGGTAGCCAGTCGCGATGACAAGCTTTCTCGTGTAGGAAGAGTGCAAAGGGCTTGTCTGTCTTCTGTTGTACGCCCAGCCACGCAAGAGCCTTATCCGTAAGAATGTTGGTGAGATAGCCTTCCTCGCGGTGCGTCTTACCATCCATGGTAATGAAGGTGGGATTGTAGTATTCGCCCTGCCCTGGTATAATCTCGAAATGGTCGAAGCCCGTGGGCGTACTAACCAGATGCCACTTACCAATCAGACAAGTGCTGTAGCCTGCCTGCTGCAGGAGCTTGGGCATAGTCTGCTGTGACCCATCGAAAACGCCATGTTCGTTATTGGTAAAGCCGTTCTTATGGCTATGCTTGCCCGTTATCATGCAGGCACGACTGGGGCCAGACAACGAGTTGGCAACGAAGCTATTGACGAAGCGCACACCATCTTGCGCAATACGATCGAGGTTGGGAGTTTGAACATGCGTCTTATCGTAGCACGACATCATCTGCGCCGTATGATCGTCCGTCATGATATACAGGATATTGGGCCGCTGCTGAGCATAAGCAACGGAGGGAAGAAGGGCATAAAAAATGACCCCTCTCATCCTCCGTCGAGGGGGAGTGAGTATTCGTGTAAGATGTGCTTTCGTTGTTTTCATGGTTGTTCATTGAACATTAGTTTACCGTTTACAGTTTACAGTTGTTTCGTGATTTCGGCATTTCGATATTTCGATATCTCGATGCAGCCGTTAACTCAATTATGAATTATGAATTGTGAATTATGAATTATGAATTGTGAATTATGAATTATGAATTAGCGGACCCAAGAACGGTGCTGTGGCACCTTTGCCACTACGGGCAAGGTCTTCTGGTGTGCCTGAGAACAGCAGCTGACCACCATCACGTCCACCTTCCGGGCCCATATCTATCAGCCAATCGGCACACTTGATGACATCCAGATTGTGCTCGATAACCACAACCGTATTGCCCTTCTCTACCAAACGGTTCAGCACAGAGAGCAGAACGCGGATATCCTCGAAATGAAGTCCCGTAGTAGGTTCGTCCAGAATATAGAAGGTCTTGCCAGTATCTCGCTTGCTCAGCTCGGTTGCCAATTTCACACGCTGACTCTCGCCACCCGACAATGTGGTGCTGGGCTGTCCCAACTTGATATAACCCAGACCTACATCCTGCAGTACCTTAATCTTGTTCAGGATGGTAGGAACATTCTCGAAGAACTCGACAGCCTGATTGATGGTCATATCCAACACATCGGCAATGCTCTTGCCACGATAACGCACCTCGAGTGTCTCGCGGTTATAGCGCTTGCCGTGGCATTCCTCGCAAGGCACAAAGACATCGGGCAGGAAATTCATCTCGATGGTCTTGTAGCCATTACCACTGCATGACTCGCAGCGTCCGCCCCTGACATTGAACGAGAAACGGCCTGGCTTGTAGCCTCGGATACGTGCCTCGGGGAGTTCGACAAAAAGGTTACGGATGTCATTAAAGACACCTGTATAGGTAGCTGGATTAGAGCGAGGGGTACGTCCCAACGGGCTCTGGTCGACATCCACCACCTTATCTATATTCTCGAGACCTTCAATCCTATCATAAGGAAGAGGGTCGCGCAAAGAACGATAGAAATGCTTGCTGAGGATGGGATGCAGGGTATCGTTGATAAGCGAACTCTTACCACTGCCACTAACACCCGTTACGCAAATCAGCTTACCCAACGGGAAGGAGACATCAACACCCTTGAGGTTATTACCCCGTGCGCCATACAGCACAAGGGATTTTCCGTTACCAGGTCTGCAAACAGCAGGAACCTCGATACTGAGTTCTCCATTCAGGTACTGACTGGTAAGTGTATGCTGCTTGAGCATATCGGCAAACTTGCCCTGGAAGACAATCTCGCCACCCTTGCGACCTGCCTTAGGACCCACATCAACAATGTAATCGGCATTCTCCATCATCTCCTGATCATGCTCGACCACAATAACGGAGTTGCCCGTATCGCGCAGCTTCTTCAGCGAATCAATAAGCTTGATGTTATCCTTCTGATGCAAACCGATACTGGGTTCGTCCAGAATATACAGCACATTCACGAGCTGGCTTCCAATCTGCGTAGCCAAACGGATACGCTGACTCTCACCACCCGACAGACTTACAGAGGTACGGTCCAAGGACAGATAATCGAGTCCCACATCCAACAGGAAACGCAGACGGGTGCGAATCTCCTTCAGAATCTCTGTGGCTATCTTGCGCTGATGGGATGTGAGCTTTTCATCGATATTCGACAACCAATCATACAACTCGCGCAGGTCCATCCTACAAAGCTCGGCAATATTCTTGCCAGCTATAAAGAAATGCAGGGACTCTCTGTTCAGGCGCTGTCCCTTACATTCAGGACATACTGCTGTACAGCTGAACTGCTCAGCCCACTTCTGGGCATTGGCAGACATATCGGCATCCTGCATCTGACTGAGATATTTTCCCAGACCATCATAGGAAGCAAAATAATCGTTGGTAGTCTTGGCGGTATCAGCAGAAATGCGCAACCGCTCGGAACTGCCGTCTATAATCTCCTGCAATGCCTCGTGGGGCACATCGGAAAGCGGCGTCTCAAGGGTACAGTCGTATTTCTGCAACAAGGCTTCTATCTGCCAGAATATCATTGCCGAACGAGCCTTGCCCAAAGGGGCAATGCCGCCCTTCTTAACAGACAGAGACTTATCCGGAAAGACCTTATCCTCGTCTATAAGGTTGACATATCCCAATCCCTTGCATCTGGGACAGGCACCCTGTGGACTATTGAAGGAGAAGTCATGCGGAGCAGGCTCCTTGTAAGAGATACCCGTAGTAGGACACATCAGCCTCTTGCTATAATAGCGAACCTGCTCGGTATCCATATCATATACCAGCATCAGGCCATCGCCCTGCTTCATGGCAGTAGCAACACTCTGCACCAGACGCTTGTCGTCCTTGTCCTGCACCTTCAGACGGTCTATCACCACCTCGATATCATGGTTGCGATAGCGATCCAACTTCATGCCAGGAAGGATTTCCTGAATCTGTCCATCCACCCTGACGTAGAGATAGCCCTTCTTCTGAATGCTCTCGAAAAGATCCTGATAATGTCCCTTTCTGTTCTTTACCAGAGGAGCCAGGATGCATATCTTACGACCAAGGTAGTCCTTGAGGATAAGATCTATAATCTGTTCCTCGGTATAACGAACCATCTTCTCGCCTGTCTCGTAGGAGAATGCCTCTGCAGCACGGGCATAAAGAAGACGGAAGAAATCATAAATCTCGGTAGTTGTTCCAACCGTACTACGGGGATTCTTGTTGGTGGTCTTCTGCTCTATACTGATAACAGGACTCAGACCTGTTATCTTATCGACATCAGGACGCTGAAGGTTGCCCAAGAAATTACGGGCATAGGCGCTAAAGGTCTCGATATACCTACGTTGCCCCTCGGCAAAGATGGTATCAAAGGCAAGAGATGACTTTCCGCTACCACTAAGTCCTGTGATTACAGTAAAGCTATTTCTTGGTATCGTTACATCTACGTTCTTGAGATTGTGAACGCGCGCTCCCCAAACAGAAATCTTACTGTCACTCATCGCCTGTATCCGTGGTTCCTTCGCCGTTATTATATCCAGAAATCACACTGATAGTCTTCTTGATACTGAAGTTACGTCCATCAGCTCCCTTTGCACGCACCACCAGGAAGTAAACACCATCCTTTACAACCTTTCCCTTATAGGTTCCGTCCCATTTGCCATTGACATCATCCCAGGAATACAACTTGGTACCCCATCTGTTGAAGACTGCGGCATGGAACTCCACAATACTCTGGTAGCCGTCCTTGGGCTTCAGCTCATCGTTAAAACCATCCTTGTTAGGAGAAATGGCATTGGGGAACTCCAATATACTGGTGCTAATGGAGAAAACAATGGATTTAGGGTCCTCGCCCTCCTCAGGGAATTCATAATATATACTGCCATCTGCATTATAGAAGGTGACATACAACTGCGCAGTATACGATCCACTCTGGGTGAATGTGTGCTCCACATCCTCGTCTGTACGATGAATCAGAATAGTGGAAGGATCATCGTTATTCCATATCTTCCACTCGTAACGGGGTGTGCCATAACCTTCCAAGCCAGAAGGATTTGCCTTAAGAAGAACTTTCAGAGGAGCACTTCGTGGACTGGCATCAATCTCTGTGGTATCAACAGTTCCATCTGTGTTCTCCTCAAGAAAAACACCTGTAGGGTCAACAGAAGGTACTGACTGTGCAATAGCACATATTGGGAACATCAACAACAGAATTGCTATTATACGTGTCATTTTTGCCATGCATTTACAATTAATTCTGCAAATTTAATGAAATTTCTTTGGATGAAGCACATTTTATATCCCAAAAAGTCTAAAATGGCAGGAAAAAAGTGTTATCTTTGCGCTTATGAAAAGGCTCATTATTATATTATTAATGTGTATTCCGCTTATAGCGGATGCGCAGAACGCCATGTCGGTGCTGAATCGCCTACATCAGGTCAACAAGGGAGAGACGCTATACGAAATAGCTAAACAGTATAATATTACAGAGCAGGACTTGCTGTTGGCAAATCCGGAAATCAAGAAAAACAAGAAACTCAAGAAAGGTATATACCTGACAATCCCTCAGGCCAAGGCAGCCCAAGGCGAAGCTGCTACCGCAGCGGCAACAGGCAAGCAGGCATTATCTACGCTGAAAGTGGGTGTAATACTGCCATTCGTGGAAAGAAGCGAGAGAGCCAAAAAGATGATTGAGTTCTACCAAGGCTTCCTAATGGCTGCCGACAGCATAAAGAAGGAAGGTAAGAACCTGGAGATATATGCCTTTAGCAGCGGAAGTACGGAAGCTGACATTATGGAGGTTCTGGGGAAACCCGAGATTGCCCAGCTGGACGTATTGTTCGGACCCGTTGACGAGCAGCAACTGCCTGCTACCATAACCATCTGCAAACAGAATAACACAAGATTGGTATTACCCTTTGTTAACGGACAAAGTACAGCTGGTAATCCACACCTATACATGGCCTGCCCCAACAATGCCGTAACCATAGCAGAAGCAGCAGGTCTGGTCACAAAAGCATACACCAACAGGAATTTCATTATCCTGAAATCCAATACCGACAATTACAAGGGTTCGCTCTTTACCCAGACTCTGTCTGATATGCTGGGAAAGAATGGAAACATCGTTCGCCTATTGAACATAAACAGCGACGAATCATCCTATGAGGCCGCCATGAACCAGTTTAAGGACAATGTCATCGTCCCTGATAACCCCAACATAAAGACGCTGAACATTCTCATCTCGAAGCTGGATACCTTCAGACAGAAACATCCCAACTATAATATATCCTTGTTGGGTTACCCCGAATGGCAGACCTACACAGATAAGCTGCTAAACAGTTTCTTTACCTTCGACACCTACATTTACAGCCCCTATTACTACAATGCCTTGGCAGGAAACACCAAATACTTTGAACAGACATTTACAAGGAACTTTGGCAAGCCTATGGCTGTGAACTATCCCAGATATGCCATGATGGGATTCGACCTTGCCCTGTACATCATGCACGAAATGCTGACAGGCGGTTTTGTAGGCCAACAAGTACCCTATCAGAATATGTACAAGTTTGTGCAGGAGGGAGAGAACAATGGATACAGCAACAGATTCATACAATTAATTCACTTCACAAAGACAAAACAAATAGAACTGATTAGATGAAAAGAATAACTCTTCTTACCATACTATATACCTTATTATCAATAAATGTTTTAGCCCAAGTAGGAGAATACCGCAATGATCTGGCTATTGGTATAAATGGTGGCTATGCACTGAACCAGATAAGCTTCAGCCCCCATGTAAACCAGAAAATGCATGGTGGCATGACAATGGGTATAACCGCCAGATATACCTGCGAGAAGTACTTTAGCATGATTTGTGCCATTCAGGGTGAGGTGAACTTTGCACAACTGGGATGGACCGAGGACATAACAACAAGCACTGACACTTACAAGCGAGATATAAACTACATACAGGTGCCTATCATGGTAAACCTAGGCTTTGGTAAGGAGAGAGGTGGCGTAAAGGGTTGCATCTTAGCCGGTCCCCATATTGGATTCTGTATTGGAGACAAAGCAACAAAAGGAGGCGAATGGAGTGACTATACCCTATCCCTACGTAACCGCACAGAGCAGTACGACAAAGAAATTGAGAAGAAATTCGACTATGGCATAACCCTCGGCCTAGGAATGGATGTCAGCACAAAGAAAGGACATCACTTTACCCTGGAAGGCAGATACGGACTGAGCCTAAGCAATATCTTTAATGCTACAAAACAAGATACCTTCAGCCGTAGCGCCAATAATGTCATTACGGTGAAGGTAGCTTATTTGTTTGATATTCTGAAGACGCGTTATTAACGCAAGCGATCTAAAGAGCGCACCAGCTTCTCATCCTTGAGAATGCCACGAAATGCCAGATATAACAATATCAGGCTAACGAATGGCAAGGATGCCCACACTGTTACCTTGAAAGATACTTCGCTCTGGAAAGCATCTAAAAAGTACCAGGCAAAAAAGCCATAAACGGCATACCACCCTATCAACAATATCATACAGAAACTGCAGATACGCATCTGCAAAGCTCTGTACTTGAACAGGAAGATGTTCAGCAGCGAAAGGGTTGCTTCGATAAGTAAAATGACGAAAAGAGCCCATGAGCCACCACGGCTGGAAAGGAGATAATCACCATTACCAGATGAGCACCAACAGCCCAGATTGAACAGCTTTCCAATCTTCTCTCCGTCATCTGCAAAAAAATACCCTATACAACTGGCCATACAGACAACTACCAAAACAGTTGCCAAGAACAGGTATAGGGATTGAATGCGCTGGATCATTAATCAAGAGGTGAAGCAGCTTCCTTGCTGGGGTTTCTGAAATAAATCTTACCCTCGATGAACTCCTGTGTTGCCATAAGAGTTGGCTTAGGAAGCTTCTCATAGAAACGGCTGATTTCAATCTGCTCGCGGTTCTCAAAAACCTCGTCAAGGTTATCCTGAGAACTTGCAAACTCCTGCAACTTCTTGCTAAGTTCATTCTTGATATCAGCAGCTATCTGATTAGAACGCTTAGCAATAATAGCAACGCTTTCATAAATATTTCCTGTTTCCTCACACAATTCCATAACATTACGGTTTACTGTGTTGGTAGGAGCAGTTGATTTTTTGTAATCCATCATATTTTAAATTGTTTGTGATTTTTTTCTAAATAAATTACGAAGTCCTTTAGAAGTGGTGTTTTTTTCTGACTTGTTTATATTCTCTTGAGAAAGACCTTCTTCATCAGAAAGGGCTGTCGCTTTCTTTTCCTTCTTAACCTTTGTCAGATCCACGTCGTCCTCGTCTATCTGACCTTTCTTTGCCACAACACGCTCGGAATAGTTCAGAATAGATTTAGCCTCCTTTAGGTACTTGCTTTCAGGGAACTCATTCTGGAAAGCATAATATTCGTCAATAGCATCACGAAAACGCTCAACGCGCTTTTCGATAATACTATGACGAGCCAAATGATATCTAGACCTAAGAATCATAATCGAAAGCTCCTCCTTACGTTCAGGAGAAGCATAGGGATAATCCTTAAGTGCATTCTGTGCTGTAACAATACATGCCTCGAAATTATTGTCGTCATAAGACATACAGTTTCCTCTGTAGGTACCCAAGTCGTAATATAACTTGGCAGCCATGTATTCCTTCTCGACTAACTTGTCCTGCAAATTAAAAATCATATCCTGGGTCTGAGCCCTCAGCTTGGATTCGGGATGATACTCAAGGAATTTTGAGAATTCGTTAAGAGCATCCATAGTATTGGTCTGATCAAGCCTTGTATCAACGACACTATTATAGTGAGACATTGCGCTGAAATATCTGCTCAGCTCGACATACTGACCCTTGGAGTAGCTCTTACAATATTGCTTGAAGTACTTGGCAGCAGATTCATAGTCGCCAGAACGATAACTGCTCATACCAAGCATGAACAGACATTCGTCTCCGTAATGGGTTCCCCTCAAAACTGCTAATACCTGTTCAAAAACTTCAGTAGCTTTTCTATAGTTTCCTTCTGCGTAATAACCCTTTGCTGCTTCGTACTTGTAATCGTAATCTGCTGTTTTCATGACGGAATTATAATCGCCACAACCAGCCAAAAACGGCAGAATAAACAACAATATGAGACTATATCTTTGCATGTACATACTTTTACGGGGTGCAAAGGTAATACTTTTTCTCAAAATTACACGAAAGTCCTTCCAATAAATATTGGATTATTCGTTTTTTTAACACAAATTCGCTTTCATTCGCAACATTTCATCCCTCAACAAAGCTGCCTCAACAAAATCTAGTCGCTTTGCAGCCTCATGCATCTTCTTCTCGATGCTCTTTATCTTGGCCTCTTGTTGCTCTCTGGTCAGCAGGGTTGTTTCCTGCTCTGCAACCTGCAGGAGTTCTACATCAGGTTCGATGTATGCCCTACTCTCTGATTGTTGCTGAGCCTGAACAAGATCGCCCATCGTATGGTCCTTCTTTATCTGCTGAGGCACAATATGATGGGCCTCGTTATAATGTAACTGAATTTCCCTTCGACGATTCGTCTCGTCGATAGTTTTCTGCATGCTTTCTGTAATGGTGTCGCCATACATGATAGCCTTTCCGTTCAGATTACGGGCTGCCCTACCAACCGTCTGCGTGAGACTTCTGTGGCTGCGCAAGAAGCCTTCCTTGTCTGCATCGAGAATAGCAACCAAACTAACCTCAGGAAGATCCAATCCCTCACGCAACAGATTCACGCCTACCAGCACATCGTACTGCCCTTCCCTAAGGCTATTCAGTATCTGCACACGTTCCAACGTGTCAACATCACTGTGGATATATGCCGTCCTGATACCATTACGAAGCAAATACTCAGCCAACTCCTCTGCCATTCTCTTGGTTAGCGTTGTCACCAAGGTACGTTCGTCACGCTCGACACGTTGCTGAATCTCTTCCATCAAATCATCAACCTGATTCTCTGTAGGACGCACCTCAATCACAGGATCAAGCAAACCCGTGGGGCGGATAAGTTGTTCAACCACAACGCCTTCACTCTGTTCCAGTTCATAGTCGGCAGGCGTAGCACTTACATAAATTACCTGATGTGTCATTTCGCAGAACTCCTCGAATTTAAGGGGTCTGTTATCCTTTGCAGCAGGTAGGCGGAAGCCATATTCCACAAGATTGCGTTTTCTTGCCTGATCGCCACCATACATGGCACCTATCTGAGGAACTGACACGTGACTCTCGTCTATTACCATCAAGTAATCCTCTGGAAAGAAATCCAATAGACAGTAAGGACGCGTTCCTGGTTCTCTGCCATCGAAATAACGGCTATAGTTCTCGATTCCTGAGCAATGACCCAACTCGCGAATCATTTCAACATCATACGTTACCCTTTCATGCAAACGTTTTGCCTCCAAGGTTTTACCTACTTCCTCGAAGTAAGAAACTTGGTCTCTCAAGTCATCTTCTATCTTACGGATAGCCTGTTCCTGCATATCGTGACTTGTCATGAAGAGATTGGCAGGATAAACTTTGTAATTTTCGAAAGAGGATATGCGAGCCATGTTAATAGGGTCAACTTCTTCAAGACTCTCAATCTCATCGTCCCAGAAAGTAACACGTAGCAAATAATCGCTATAGGCAAGAGCAATATCTACAGTATCACCTTTCACGCGAACCTGGCCTCTGTTCAATGTCAAATCATTTCTGACGTAAAGGCTATCCATAAGCCTGCGCAAGAAATCATTCCTGTCCAGTTTCTGCCCTACCCTCAGTTCTATTACATTCTCATAGAAAGCCGAGGGGTTTCCCATACCATAGATACAAGACACGCTGCTGACCACAATCACATCTTTTCTTCCAGAGAGAAGCGCACTTGTAGCCGCCAACCTAAGTTTGTCTATCTCCTCGTTAATTGCCAAGTCTTTCTCGATGTACGTATCTGTACTTGGGATGTAGGCTTCAGGCTGATAATAGTCGTAATAACTGACGTAGTATTCAACGGCATTGTTGGGAAAGAACTGCTTCATCTCGCCATAAAGCTGAGCAGCAAGCGTCTTGTTATGACTCAGTATCAACGTAGGCTTTCCAACATTTGCAATAACATTTGCAATTGTAAAGGTTTTTCCACTACCAGTTACACCCAATAGGGTCTGAGCAGGAACACCCTGCAGCACGCCCTCTGAGAGTTGACGAATTGCCTCGGGTTGGTCACCGGTAGGCTTGTATTTTGATGTTAGTTGAAACTCTTTCATTTGTTAATAGAATACAAAATTACAATATTTATTCAAAAAGAAGCATAGAATTCGTAATAAATCTGTAATTTTGGCGTCAATATTAAGAATAAAGAATTTAAAATAAAAGAGAACATGAACATTAAGATCCTAAGCATCTTACTTGCTGCAACACTATTAACCACACCTGTTGTAGCAAAAGAGAAAAAAGAGAAGGCCAAGACCGAACAGGTAAAAAAAGCGCCTAAGGAGAAGAAAGTCAAGAATCCCAACGGATTCAGCAACAACAAGTTATACACACTGACATGCAGACGCGGTCAATTGGTAATGAATGTCAACAGAACGGGTCTTACATCAACTGTGATTCGCACTGACGCGCCTAAAGAAGACAAGACCTTCGCCATCATAACACATGAAGGTAAGCAATATATCTATAGTCCATCAGCCAAGAAATTCCTGATTGGAAGCGGAAACTTTGGAAACAATCTGGGAACACCGTTTACCTTCGACAGTAAGCAGTCTGACGGGAAGTTCAAATATATGATATCTGCAACAAACAACAGCGGAGCAAAATTCTATATCAACATGAACGACGAGACCGTTGTCGTTATCAATTCATGGGATACGGCTGACAATGGTAACCGCTGGCAGATAACACCTGCAGGCAAATTCGACCCAACAGAGGTACTTAAGAAAATCAAAGAACAGCCACAGGCACCCGGTCCCAAGAAGGGCATAGAGCGCAACGGTCTGTTCCGCGTTTCCAAAGTAGATAATGAATGGTTCTTCGAAATCCCCGACAGCCTGATAGGACGTGAGTTCTTGACAACTACGCGCTACACATCAACTCCCGCCGGCATAGGTAAGTTTGGTGGAGAGCAGGTTAATCAGCAGACTCTCTATTTCCAGCCCGCACCCGATGACGGCATGCTTTTACGTGCAAAACTTATTATAAATGTAGCCGACACAACAGAAACCATCAACCGGGCCATCACCGTCAGCAATGAGAATCCTATTATTGGTGCCTTTAAGGTAGAAAGCCATAATAATGGAGTATATAAAATAAAGGTGGGAGGATTCTTCAACTCAGACAACCCTGCATTAGGACTGCCTCGCTACATCAAGGATCAATTCTCATTGCAGAACCAGGATGTCAGCTTCATAGAAGATATCAAGACATTCCCAACAAATACTGAGGTGCGTATAGTTAAAACCTTCTATGGAAGCAACATAAGCAAGATACCTTCCGTGGGAAGAACTGGCAAAGCAACCTTTGGACTTAACATTAGCTTCGTCCTCTTGCCAGAGAAACCTATGATGCGCCGCTATTACGACCCACGTGTAGGTTTCTTCTCTGACGATTTCACCAGCTATACCGACGACCAGCAGCGTGTTGAGGAAAAACGTTTCATCACCCGTTGGCGTTTGGAACCACGTCCTGAAGACGTAGAGAAAATGAGGAACGGCGAACTGGTTGAACCCATCAAGCCCATTGTTTACTACATCGACCCTGCCACACCTAAGCAGTGGAGAAAATACCTTATCCAGGGTGTCAACGACTGGCAGGCTGCCTTCGAGAAAGCTGGTTTCAAGAATGCCATCATGGCTAAAGAATGGCCTGAAAACGATTCTACAATGAGCCTGGAGGATGCACGCTATAGCTGCATTCGTTATCTGGCAAGCCCCATCGAGAATGCTTATGGTCCCAATGTTCACGACCCACGTACAGGCGAAATTCTGGAGAGCCACATTTGCTGGTATCACAATGTAATGTCCTTGGTTCACGATTGGTACATGATTCAGGCTAGCTCAATTGACGAAGCAGCTCAGAAGATGAACTACGACGAGGAACTGATGGGACAGCTTATCCGTTTTGTCAGCTCACACGAGGTAGGACATACCCTGGGTCTGCGCCACAACTTCGGCAGCAGTAGTACAGTGCCCGTTGACAGTCTGCGTAATAAAGCATGGGTAGAGGCACACGGCCATACACCCAGTATCATGGACTATGCACGATTCAACTATGTAGCACAACCCGAGGACGGCATATCTCGCACTGGCATCTTTCCACGTATCGGCGATTATGACATGTGGGCCATTACATGGGGTTACAAACCCATGCTGGACGCTCAAGACGAGCTGGAAGACCACAAGATGTTGGAGCCTATGGTACTGGAGTCACTCAAGAACCGCCGCTTGTGGTGGGGAGATGGTGAAGGCGTGCATATAGACCCTCGTCGCCAGACAGAAGACCTGGGTGACGATCCTGTTAAGGCCAGCTACTACGGCATCCTGAACCTGAAGCGTTTGGCAGGCAATCTACGTCGTTATACTTTGGACAACGAGAAGGATATCTACGACCATAACATCACTACCATGTACAACCACATTTGCACTCAGCTAATGAGGTACTGTGGACATGTCACCAATAATATTGGAGGTTATCTGGTAGAGGCTAAAACACGCGGTATGGGAGGAGATGTATATGAGCCCCAGCCCCTGAAGAAGCAGAAAGCTGCCCTCAAGTTTATTGATGAGCAATTCCTGCACGAGCCAGTATGGCTGCGCGAGGTATCTTATGCCAAGCGTCTGACAAACAATCCTCAGTCGCTCACAAACTATGTAGGACAATCTGCCGTAACAAGCCTGATGAATCGTCTGGATGCATTAAACGACTTGTACACGCCTCAGCAATACCTTACTGACCTGACCAAGCTTGTTTTCACGGAGTTGGACAACAACAAGAAGGTTACACCATACCGTACAGCCCTGCAGAACAACATGTTGTCCCATCTGGGACGCGCCTTTAACAATGGCAACCAGAAGATTCACCCTGCTGTGCTTTATACCCTGCAGCAATTACAGAAAAAGAGTAAGGCAGCCTCAACTTCTGCTCCAGACGCAGAAAGCCGTGCTCACTGGGGCAGCATCTACGATCAGATAGGACGCTTACTTGTCTGGAAGTAACAGAAGAATTTCCCTAACCAGAAAAAAAATACCGCCTAACTAGAGCGCAAAATTTCTCTGGTTAGGCAGTTAAGAATCCCACGTAAGGCAAAACAGCAATCTTACGTGGGATTTTATTATGGGGCAATCTCGTCGATCTTATCTTGAATTGCATCCTTTCTGCGGGTGCGCGGACTAATTTCAGGATTGGTATAGTATCCCTTCTGACCTGGCGTTCCGTCAACAAAGTCTCGAATTGACTTGGCATCTGAGTTCTGCTCCTGCCATAATTGTTCATAATCATGAACATAATCAGCACGAGGAACAACATTGGTATCGAATTCCAGTTCTATACATGTAGAATCCTGGAAATTTCCATAGCAGTAAATAAAATGATCTACGTATCCTGTATTCTTGATTGTATTGAAGGTAAAGCGAATATAACCAACCTTATGCGGAAGTATCACAATAGGCAGGTCGTCTCGAGAAATAACACACCCGCAGGTTGTTTGCATCTCCTGAATAAAGAGAGGGTTATCTGATATATTCTCTATCTCGTAGGACAGTTCCATCATCTCGCCCTGAATGACAGGATAATAGTGGCGAATAGGATCGACAACTATTACAGAAGCTGGTTTCAACTGCTTATCACATGCCACGAAGCAGAGCACAGTAAAACAGAAAGCTATAACCTTGCGGATCAATGTTTTTCTTATTTGATATGTTTTTACCTTCATCACGTTCTTTTATCTTTTTCTACTCAAATCCCTCTATCTCGTCAAGCGCCATAGTACGGTCTTCTTGATCTCGATAGATATTGAGCACAAGTTTTCCCTTATAACTATCCGGAATCTTAAACTCTGCCGTTGCCCGCTGAAGACTAGAAGAAGCTGGAGTGGGAACCACAGAACCTATCTCATGTCCACCAGCAGTTAACGTAACGCGTAAAGGCAGAGATATATGGAAGATGGGATTTTTAGTCATATTTACACGCAAGCGCTTCATCCCTTGTACATGGGGGATGGCAATGCGTAAGGCGGGGGTTGCGGACGAGAGCATCTGACCACAATGATAACAAGAAGGAAGGCCCAACAAGCCATCGGTAAGGATAGATATATCATTATAATCCTCATCCAATGCAGTTATAGGCTCCAGCAGAACACCCTTCAGTAGATTTTTCCCTTTTGTTTCCGCAGCACGGCGCAACATATAGCGGTAGTCATTCACATAATCTTCGATAGTGCCGCCAGATTCGCTGTACGATGTAATCCCCTCTTCCCTAAAATTCAGCAGCTCATTCAGCAATGGGTCACAACTTTTGACATCACCAGACAAACGTTTCAACTCCAGACGAGTAAATGCAAGGGCCCTACTTATCTTCAACATACTCTTATGCTCGCGTCCTTGCGTCTGTGGAATTAAAGAGAGTAATTTATCATGAAAAGCCGCAAATTCCTCAGCAGGCAAATAGGTCCTCTTGGCTGCAGGCATACCTTCATACAACTCCAAGGATTCCCCTAATCTACTAACCATATCTTCCTGCTTAATTACGAAATCGCATATAACATCACCTGTAACAGGATATCTTTCGCGGCAAAATTCGCGAAGCAACGGACGCCATTCTGTTTCTGGATTGGAAAGCAACAATGCCAGGATATGCATCTTTAGTCTATAGAATGTACTATATTCAATGCCGCTGCCATTCATGAAGATGCCCTTTACGCCTGCCTGTTCATAAAGACGAAGACGATGCTGAAAAATATCAAAGACGGGGAAAGGAGTAAAATAGTCATCAAAATTATTGATGTAGTCCCAAACGTATATTCGTTTTGTATATCCCGACCACTGTTTGAGCAGATTTTGGAACTCTTCCTCCTCGGGTGTCTGACAAGTGCTGAGCGGGAACCGAATGGCACTGACAAGTACACCTGCGTTCTCTGGCAAAGGATGAGTTGGCAAACTAGATGCAGTCCTGTAATAAGATGTAAAGAAAATATGATTGGGAAACTCAGATGTCAAACGCTCCAGCATAAAATAGACAGCTCCAGAAGCATCAGACTTAGTGTTGCCACATTCTACGCATCGCTTACACAGGCACACCACATTATTATCATTGGGTAGAATTGCAAAACGTATAGTTTTCTTGTTGTCAAAATTCTTGCCAATATATTTCTTGATGTACATAAACAAAGCGTCAGAGGTGAAGCAGAACTGGTCTCGATTCACACCGCCTCCGATCTTGGCATAAACATTCAAAGAAGGTTTTTCTGGCAAGACAACGGATAAATTATGTCCCCAAATTCCCCAATCGTCATCAATATTGTTAAGCTTCAGAGGAAGAATCTCCCGCGACTTTAATCTAGGTAGATATACCTCGCGATATTCGAAAGGGGAAGATTCCGACAAATGATGCTTTGAGTGATCACAACCCATAAGCAGTAATACCGATAACAGTATAACGAAATTCAAATTAAAGTTTTTCATGATATATTTTGACTTATAAATTCTCATGGTTTAGAAAGCTAAGTGGAATTGCAGCGCAATAGAATAAATATTACGGTACGAGTCTGACAATGTACCGTTCTGAAGACGATATGGATTGAAGCAGGTATTCCAGCTACCCGTAAGACCTAAACAAAGATGACGGGTACAAAGATACTGAACATCAAATCCTACCATAGCATTGGTGTGTGAGACATTGCGTAACGCTGTCTGCTCAAAGAAAGACAACTCAGGGAATGAACCAAACCCGGTAATGAGCGAAACGCTGGAAATGTTGTCATTATTAACAAAAAGTTTGCCCTTCAGTCCTATATTATAATATATGTTACTAGACAAGATGGTAACATCCGTATTAGCAGTCACTTTTATTCGTTCCCAGGATTTCTCAACAGATGGAGACACGAGGACAAGATTAAACTCATCCTTTGCAACCAGACCCAAGTTTTCTCCTCCGAGATACAGGTATGAAGGCGGAGTCCTGCGAAAGCCCAAACGCAGCGATGGAGTCCATCCTTTCGGAGCAGCGTATGAGACTGACACATTGGCACCAAACCTATTGAAGAAACGGGTAGAGACTGCGGCATTAACCATTCCACTCCATTTGGCATTAAACTCATGATCCCACTGAGCCATAAACTCAAGTCCAAAGCCTCCTGGCTCTTCCTCTAACCGATTTCCGTCTATACCCTTATAGCTTATCTGTCCAGTATATGTGTTGCGTGGAGTTATACGAGCATACGAGACAGTAGCAAGGGAATAAAGGTGAGCTACAGAAGAAAGGGTCTCATCATGCGAATCGTAGAACGCACTGGTATAGGTTGCATCTACCCTATTCTTAAATCCCTTGAAACCCAGATAACGTATATGACGGATAAAATCCCACTGTTCAGCATTGCTGGGCTCATAGTAGCGTTGCTGATACTCGCATGCCTTGTCGAACTGCTTTAGATACTCGTAAGCAATGCCCTTGTCATAAAGAAGATCCTTGTTTGAGGCATCATGAACCAAGGCTGAATCTATCACTTGCAAAGCAAGTTCAGACATCCTGTTCTTCAGCAACTGAGTTGCCCATTCATGACTTATACCTGAGTAGGCTGCAACAAGTTGTGGCGGCATAAAGCCATCCACCTGATTTCGTGGCCGAAGCAATGCCAGGGCTTCTTCATTCTTTCCCTGCTGCTGAAGCGAAAGAGCCTGCTTAACAACGAAATAAGGCACATCGGGATATGTTTCATTACCCATTGCTGCATATTTATGGAACAAGTCGTCGCGCTTCAGGGTCTGGCTCATGTTGATAAGACATCGCAATGCAACCTCACTTCCTGGCACAACTTCAAGGAGAGCCTGCGCCTCACTGAGAGCCTCATCGTATCGTTCCTCATCAATAAGGAATTTCAGACGGTTACCTGCAAAATCCTCGTATGCTGAAGCAAAACGACGACGGTTATGAGGACTTCTCTCTGATGCCTCAACGAAAAGCTTATGAGCCTCCTCCTGTCTGTTCAGGTGTCCAAGCACAGTAATCTGTCTGGAAACCACAGCTGGCCACGACTCATCTGTATCAGACATTAATTCCAATACACGATTCAAATGCTCATACGCATCACTCCACTGTTCTGCGGCAAAATCATAATCAGAAAGCTGCAGCATCATGTCAGCGTATGCCTCAGAGAGTTCCTCGTCTCCAGGATTCTTCTCAAACAGTTCCGTTAGGATACGCAAGCAACGTTTCTCGTTGCCAGAATTCTTCTCCAAGGAGTACAATTTCATCAAGAGACCAGGAGTTCGTCCTTCCAACTTCATAGCCTCCTCGATATAGAATCGGGCATCATCATAATATCCTCTTGTAAGAGACGTATTTATCAGGTAGGTTAATGCATCACGATCGTGAGTAGCAAGATAAAGACGTCCGTTAGCCTCGTATGGGTCGTGCATACGAGCATCGGCAGCGACTTCTTGTAACAGATTATTGTAAGCATTACTGCCCACGTTCTTGCTCTTTACAAAGGCCAAAGCCTGCGTATAGAGTCCAAGATCCGTCATGATGCCCACAACCTTATTAATTAGCTCTGCATCATTAGGGAAATGAACAAGTCCACGATTTGCAGCACCTATGGCTTTTTCATATTCACCCATTTTTATATACGTGCCGACAAGCTCAATATAATACTCACGCATCATCGGGTCTTGGTCTATCCATTTCTCCAGATTCTCAGCAGCCTCACTGAGTGAACTCTTCTTGAGAACCTTGTCCCAATTCTCGTGATTGTGTCTTCTGACATCTGCCAACACAACGGAATCATTAGGATAAATGTGATGCAAACGCTTCAGGGCAGCATCCGCCTCAACATCGTTCTTCAGCATTCGATAAAATGCAATCTTACGCCGCCACAGGTCACGATCGTAAGGCTGGAACTCCAACAACTCGTTGATATAACAGATAGCGCTGGAATAATGCTGCAGCTTATCTTCGACATCCACCAAGAGTCGTTTAGCCTTGAAGTGCAAATCATTAATCTGAGTGGCCCTTACCAGATTGTAGCGAGCCTCATTCATATCACCGATGATAAAATAATAACGTCCGTTAAGGTATCGCAAATCAGGGTCATCTGGATATTCCTTTAGACCGGCATCAACCTCACGCTTAGCAGTGTTCCATGCATTAGAACTTACATATCCTTCTGCACGATGTATATAATATCGAGGTGTATGTGGTATCTCCTGAGCACAAATCGAGAATGACGACATAAAAAGCATCGCCAACGACATGAGGATGTATTTTACTTTCATGATTTCTTCTTTTTAACACCTTTACGCTGAATAGGTTTCCAAACAGCCGTCTGATTACTTATAAAGCGCCAATAACCCACATTTGAACAATATGTGATGATTGGGTGATAGATAAACGGTTCCAATAAGGTCACCATAAGTAACTTGAGATAACTTATCTTAGTGTTCTTCCATTCTACAGCCTTTGTTGAATAGTCAAAATACAAAACGAAGAATGACATAAATATAGAGAATATATATATCATTCCGAAAAGGATAATTGCAGAATCCCAGTTCACACCTCCAACAAGTACCAGCCATACCATAAACAGGAAACCTGTCATCTCAAGCACAGGAGCAATGAACTCGAAGATAAATATATACGGCAAGGTAAACGCACCGATAGGTCCGTAATGCGGATTGAAGAACAACTTCCTATGATTCGAGATAATCTCAAAAAGACCACGAGCCCATCTCATACGCTGACGACATAATGTTTTTACCGTACCGGGGCCTTCTGTCCAACAACAGACCTTGGGAACCTGCCCTAAGCGGAAATCCTGACCCGTATTCTTCATATACGTTACCATACGCAGCAACATATCAACATCCTCTGCCATACTGGTAGGGTCATAGCCACCAGACTTCACAGCCACGTCAGTATCGAAAAGTCCAAAACCTCCAGAAATATTAGGCAAGGCATTTATACTTGACCATCCCAACTTACTGATAAGGAATGAACGCAAATACTCCAACTGCTGGAACATAGGAACCAAAGTACTGGGCACTGCAGCCTCCACTACTCGACCGTCTTCCACAATACATCCGTTACTCATCAACATGGTAGCACTTACGCCTATCACAGGTCTGTGGCTATTCAGCACAATCCACATCATACGATACAACGCCATAGGCTCGATAATACAGTCCACATCGGTACATACGAAGTATTTGTTGCTACATACATTGATACCTGCATTGGATCCATCAGCCTTCTTTCCTCCGTGCTCCTTATCCACGACCACCAGTTTGCTATATTTCTCTTCCGTTGATTTCAATACACGCTTTATAGGCTTCGACTGTACCTTCATGGCAATATCATAGGGCACTTCCACCAGTTTATATTCATTGATAAGAAGTTCCATCGTACGGTCTGTACTTGCGTCATTCACAATGATAATCTCGAAGTTTGGATAGTCAATCTGCATCAACGAGTTCACGTTATCCAGAATGGTTACCTCCTCATTGAAAGCAGGTGCTATAATAGAAACAGCCGGAGTCAGCGGCGAGCCTTGCATGAAATACTTTATAGTCTCGTCATCCGGAATATTGATACCAAGATTCCTTTGAGCCTTCCGACTCATAATAACCAGATACAAGTAACTAGCCATCAGCAACATGGTATAACCGAAGACCAGATAACAGAAGAAATAATATATCGCAATCCACATAGGCTTAGTCTGTTCGATTTATCCGTTATAAACTGTTTCCACGGAGGGATGATATGCCTGCTCCTTGTCAAGACCAATCTTCTCTAACGTAATGCTGTTCTTGAAGAAGTCGAAGAACTTCTTGTCACATTCCTCTGCATTTCTCTCCAATTCGTCAAACTGAGCACGTCCCTCTTCTCCGTAATTATACATGCATCGGAGTGCCTCAAAACGAACATGCGGGTTGGTTGTATTCTTGAATCCCTCCAATAAGGCACCAAGGCTTCTACCTGTTGCAAAACGGGTAAGGGCATGCATAATAGCAACCTTAGTATCATCTGGCTGTGCCAGCAAAGCGTCTATCAACAAATCCTCACTATCTGTATAATGCAAATAGCCCCAAGTACGTGAAATCTCTTCAATCAGTTTCTTCTTACGATGCTGGGTCTTATAGAGTTCTGTCAGCTGATCGCAATACTCTAACTCATCGAATCTTCTCATCAGTCGGACAAACATACACTGCGAACGCTCATTCTTCTGCAGGTTAGCCCATCGTGCCAGATTGGGCAACTTCAGACCTGCTCTACGCCTACGCTGAAGAGAATATGCCAACTCTATCTCGTCTTTGATACAGCAATGCTTGTCGAAGAAGTCCGTTTCGAAATAATCCAAATCGCTATCTGAGCTAAGCATAATGTTAGAGTACATAGCCAATCGCTGAACCGTCAGATGCTTGGAACTAAGAAGCTTATTGATAACCCAGGGGCTGACAGGCAACTTGAATGTACGAATCTTACCCATAGCATCCACCTTGTGCTTCATGCTTCTCAGACTTACCTCTTTTTCCAAGAACTCAGGAATACCAAACAAATAAAGTAAAGAGGTTATGTTATTTCTGTTAGCGAGGTCTGATCTTTCCGTGATAAAACGCAGGTAGAACATCTGCACGAAAATCTCCTTTTCGCGTCTATTCTTAAGGATTTCTTTTCCTATACTTTCTTTTTCGATACCGAAAACAGCTGCTATCTCCTGCGTTGACATTAGCTTCTGGACCTCTGTCGAAAGCATATAATCCATGCCCTTCCCAAATCTTTCCTCAAGGCGAAGTCGAATTTTCCTCAGTTTCTTCTCATGACGGGAAAGGTATATCAGAGCGAAACCCATTACGGTCATCAAAACCAAACACATTACCGTAACCGATACGGCAACTTTTACCTCGGGAGGATAATCTGCGAACATTCCTATGGCATATTGAAGATAATAGGTACTATATGCCAATACCAAGTTAAAATAATATTTAACTACAGAAACTGTCCTCACTTATTGCTTCTTTTTGCATATTACCAATCAAACCAACCAAATCTGCATGGTAATTATTAACATTTTGCAAAAATATCCAAAACTTTTGATTCGGCAAAAGAAACAGCCCTATTTTTCTCCTTAAAGTACTGTTTACGAGCCTAAAAGGGGGCGTACTGATAATAGTCGCCCCCAACTTTATTTACAAAAACAGCAATACGCAGAATACTTTACCATATATCCTCTGGCACCTCGGGGTTATCGTAAACCTCCTTGGATACATACTCGAAGTAATCCATAAAGAATTCCTTATTCTCGTCATCCAGAACCGACTTGAAACGGATATAATAGTTACGGAACGGATAAAGGTATGTGCTCACCATAATACGACGTGTCATAACATGCTGAGTACGAACGGTCAGGTTTCCTCCCAACTGTGTTGTCCATGAATTAGGAGCCTTCATGAATCCCTTCGTGCGCATACGCTTTGTAATATTGTCGTTGTGCTCCTCATCGTCGTTATCTTCTTCCCAACCCACGTTCGAATCCAATGTTAGGCTACCTACTCTCTTCTCTTTTCCGCCTAATCTGAGGTCCATAGGAATACCGGCAGCGGGCATAACATCACGGCTAGATCCGAAATAGACCTGCGCCATAGAACGAACACGAGAACCTGTAGCAACACCAAAACGTATCTCGTACTGGCCTGCACGAGGAACAGGAGGCAGCTTCATGGTGAAGTCATAACATCCGATAATGTTGTATTCATCACCCTGCAGGTTATAGAAACCACCACACAGATAACCCTGAAGATAGTAGAAGCGCGTACCTTCAAGTAACTCTATATTCTCGATATAGGGATAGTTGGTGGGGATGGCACGGGAATTGCTTGCGCCACTGGCATAATAGGCACGATGTGCACGAATATCATTGTTCATCAACTCTGGCATCATACAACCCGCATCAATACGAATGCGCTGGTTTGCGAGCTGATTACATACATTCTCTGTACAAACGAGTAACTGCTCCAAAGGATATACAATACCATTTGCTATACTGCTGGCATCGGTTCCTGCCTCTGTGTACGTGAGAATACGTACGCCCTCGTTCTCATCAGGCCTTGAACTGGTACCACTTAAAGAGGGGAACAGTCCACTCTCGTGATAGTCGTTGGGCACACCACGTGAAGGACTGAACTGTCCACGTCCGTTTCTCAACAAGGGGAATCTGTTTAGGTATATGCCTTTACTCTCACGGCTCTCGTAGGTCTTCAGCAGACGTGGTATACCCATTGTCTGATAATAATCCATAACGGGAATCGTGGGATTCGTGGAATTAGTATAGTTATATCCCAACTCGTTGTAATGTATCACCAACTTCTCACGACCTATGCGCTGGTTCAGCAGATGATAGGTAACAAACTGGTTCAGGACGTTCTTCTCATTGGAGTAATCGTTGTCGTACAGAGTTCCTTCCATATGATCAAAGAGACCTGAATTACGCAAGAAGTCACAGATATCCTTTACGTTTATCTCCGCTGCAGGCTTACCTATTGTTTCCTCCCAGAAATGATCCGTTTCGGCAAAAAGAGTGAAACCTAGATATCGATGTTCAGGGATGGTACCAGGCTCTGATGTATTAAAAGAGGTATGATGTGGCAAATCCTCTACTCCACCTGTCAAGTACAACTTTTCCCATGTATCATCACGGAAAGCATTCAGCGTATCAACCAATCCGCATGCCATTATCAGACGAGACATTACGCTGTACCCGCTCTCAGGACGGCGTGACCACATAGTGATAAACTCACCTAACCTGTCGTTGCTAGGTGCGATAACACCCTCTACCTGATGAATAAAGCCATTGGTAAGGATAATTCCACGATTCTTCTTGGAAACAGGAATATTTCCGTTTATCATAATGCTGTCAGGATCCGTTATTCCGTAGAAAACACGCAACTTACGGTCGTTCATATTCGTCAAGCCAAATTCGTGTTCATTATCAGGGAAGTCGGCGATATCATATGCCATCTGATCTCCACTGTCAAGGATACTGTTATAGACAATTACCCTTTCTATACTGTCCTTATCATGCTCGTCGGCAAACCCGTCCCAGGTAGGTTCCGATATAAAACCACTGGCACAAAGCGTATCCAGAAACGCCTGTACAGCATCATTGGTTGGAGCAAAAACTGTATAATGTCCGCGAGCTGAGAGCAACTGCTTTACCGTCGTCTTGGAGACAGAACTGACAGGAACAGAGCCCAACAAGCGCACATACTCGCTATAATAGTCTTTATCCTCCAGATACTGCGCAATTGTCTTATCTTTAAAAACATATCGTGAAGAGGTATCTATGCTCTCCGAGCAACCTACAAATAGAATCGCTATAAATGCGAAAAGGAAGAAACGTCTCATATATTAGATTAACTAGTATTATTAGGATTAAGATTAATATTAATATTATTCTGGCGACAAATATACGAATAAGAAAGAGAATAGCCAAAATATATTGAGTTTTTTCCACATATATGGCTTATAAAAGCCCGTTTACCTTCCGACGCATAAGATAGAGAAAAAAGAATAGACTATATAAAAAAGGAAAAAGACCAGCCTCACGGCAAGTCTTTCCTTAACTAAACTAAACTAAGTTAAAGGTAGTGACATTTTCTTCTACCTAACAAGCTGCATGACCATGTGCTATCTCAGCATGAGGGCTGCAAATATGATTTTTATTCTGTTATCTTTCATCGCCGAAATCACTTTTGTGTTTTACACTTTTGTGTTTTACGACTGCAAAATTATAGGATTTGCACTAATGCAATACAATATGATGGAAAGAAAAATTTGACAAAAGGTCGGAATGTGTTTGTTTTTTATTCTGCATTTATATAATTTTGTGCCGCAGATAGAAGAAAAATGGAAAAAGAGAGCCTTTCTTTGAGTATGATAGCCCAGATTGTAGAGGAACGTGGCTTGGCTATTTTCGATATCACACGAATGCCTGTTTACAATGAGCCTATTGTTGCACCTTATGTCATATTAGCCCTAAACAATCGTGGTTGGATTCGCTCGGAATATGATTTCGAACCAGATTTCTTCAAAGAGCATGACTTCACCTTACTTAACCCAAACCATGTTATGGTTGCCCTAGAAACAAGCGAGGATTATCATGCAACTTTGCTAATTATGTCACGCCGCTTCTACGGATTTCTGGCCGAGATGTATCCCGACAATTATAAATACATACATTACTTTCAGACAACATTCCACCTTAACGAACAGCAGTACGAGGGAATAAAGGCCTGCATTCAAGCAATGAGGAAGATCAACGCCCTTGATCACCCTTACCGCGAGAAACTGCTGACTGAACAGATCGACATTATGGCTCATCTTACAGAAATCTACTGTACAGAAAACGGTTTTGTTCCTGAAGAAAAGAGTGGCGTGGAATTGTTGATGCTCCGCTTCCATGCTGCCATCGCAGAAAACTTCTGCAAACACCGCGATGTGAAGTTCTATGCCGACCTGCTATGTCTCTCTCCCAAGTATTTCGGCACAGTCGTACGCCAGTCGTTGGGATATAGTGCAAGCGAACTGATAGCACGCTATGTGATGGTACAGGCAAAGCACCTGCTAAGAAGTCACCGTTCAATGACAATTCAGCAGGTTAGCAACAAAATGGGATTCTCGGATCAGACTGCCTTCGCTCGCTATTTCAAGAGCCATTCAGGACAAACGCCACAGGAATTCAGAGAAAGGGGTAGTAAGTAATCCTCTTATTTTTGATAGTCCGTAGCCTTCGAACTCCGTGTCCGTACGGGACGGACTGTTAGTCCGCACGTTACGGACAAAAAATTCGAAGGTGTCGGACAAAACGCAAGCCCATTTATTCAGAAACAAAAAAAACTGGATGAGAAAAATCTCACCCAGTTTTTTGTTAGCGGAGAGAGAGGGATTGGCTATGCCCATCCCTAACGCTCGCCGCGGGGCCCATGCTAACAAAAAACAGGTACTCCGCACCTTCTATTTTTATTTTGTAAAAGGAAATCAAACAAGCTTTATTTCCTTCCACAAAACAAAAACTGGATGAGAAAAATCTCACCCAGTTTTTTGTTAGCGGAGAGAGAGGGATTCGAACCCCCGGTGCCTCTCAGCACGCCGGTTTTCAAGACCGGTGTAATCGACCACTCTACCATCTCTCCGAAC
>ODAJ012157555.1_pt1 | contig 30512 bp, 42 predicted proteins | sample 1539241 | NCBI WGS metagenome assembly ODAJ01 (sample SAMN02144231, study PRJEB22623) | gut metagenome | biome: sheep rumen | host: Ovis aries | place: New Zealand
AGAAACTTGAAAAGCAAGGCGATAAGCCACAAGGTAAGACCGCAATAGAAGCGATTAAAGAAGAAAAGATTGATAATGCAAATAAAGTCGGACCAAAGTTCAAGGTTAAGTATGCTTGCTGTGAGTATAATGTGGTTGAGGAAAAAGACATTGATGGAGTAACATTCTATGGAATAGAAGATGAGCCTAACCATATTGATTATGTTCAAGCTGAAAATTGCGAAATAATTAGTGGTTATGCCATAAAAGAAAATGGTTCTCCCTATCCTACTAAACCTGCTGTGTTTTCTGAGCAGAACCATACTGATAAAATTAAACCAAAGTTTCATGTAGGTGATTGGATTGTAAATAATGGTCATTCCTATCTTATTGCTACAATTGAAGATGATAGGTATTTGTTTGAGATAGGAGGCTATACTCATGAACAGTTGAATTGGGAATATATAAAAAACGCAGATAAAAAATATCATCTTTGGACAATACAAGATGCTAAACCTGGTGATGTGCTAAATGCGAATGGTGCCTCTTTTATATATAAAAAGTACGATAAAGATCGTGTATATTCATACTGTGGTATCAATTTAGCAGATGAGTTTATAAAAGCAGATGATATTGACACTTGGGTTAATAATTCCAAAGTCTATCCTGCAACCAAAGAACAATGTGACTATCTATTCAAAAAGATGCATGAAGCAGGTTATGAATGGGATGCGGAGAAGAAAGAATTAAAGAAAATTATAAACTGAATGATTATTAATTAAAGAATTAAAAAACAGAATTAATCATGATAAAACAAGTATTAGAACTAATCCTTCAGAAATTCAAGGAGGACAAATTGACAATGGATGAAGCAATACTTCTTATCCAAAGTTATAACAATCATGTCATTTATCCAACAACTTATACACCATATTCATCTTATGTTGACTCAACACCAGATGAAGCAAAGTGTACATCAACAAAAGATTATTTATCAAAATATTCAAAAGGAGTCCATTAAAACAGATTAAATTATGTTACCATTAAAGATGTACAACAGCCTGTCACACAGACAGAGAAAACAGATAGCAAGGACAGTATTCTCGCACATGAGTGAGGACTTTATTAACCAGATGACAGAGCCCTTTCATCATAACTTTGATTATAGTGATGGGCATTGGTATAAGCTCATGCTTGATCATTGCTCCTACAATAAGGAAAAGAAATTAATAACAATCAGAATTAATATACCAGCAGAATTATGAGTATCATACCAGCAAACTTTGGAAAAACCTGGGAAGAGGGAAAATATGTTGGAATTGACTCTATGTCAGTCACATACACACAGGCAGCTGACACCAACTCATCTTCTGATGATGTGCAGTTGCTCACCATCAAGACCCAGACAGCAGAAGCACCTGCACTTGACACAGTAGAAAACCAGCAAGGCTACTACTTTGATGTGTCAATACAAGGGCATTGGAGTGTTGAGGATGGGTCTGAGATAGCAGAGCTTGTTGATGACTTCAAGAAAAGGCTATATGCCAACATACCAAAGGAGTTTGAGGAACTTAGAAGAGAAGACGAAGAAAACTGAACTTAATATCAAATTTTAAATTAAGACAATTATGGGATGGGAAACTAATGTGCCAACTATGTTGACTTTTAGTAAGGAAACATATAATAGTGAATATCAAGTTGAAAGTGAAATTGAAGACTTGAAAAAACAGATTGCTGACCTCAGGGAAGATTTGGTTATCTATGCAATGGGTAATCCAAAAGACTTTGTTGAGAATGAGGACAGTACAATTATGTCAGTTAAGGAACTAGTCAAGGATACTCTTGAGCTTCTTGAAGATGACTATTATAAGTTATGGAAGCTTGAGTGTCTTCTTAAGAATTTCAAATGTCGTGGTGGTGACTTTGTGGAGAACCCTGACTATGAGAAGAATATCAAAGAATGGCTTGATGAAAGCTATATCAATGGTAATATAAAGTACTATAATGAACATAAAAAAGAAGAATCACAATGAGATGTTCAGGAAATTGTCTTGCATGGCTACTGATATTTCTTATCAGTGGAATATTTTGGTATGGATTATTTAAACTTATAAGCTTACTTTAAAATGAAACTAATTGAATTAATTAAAAGAATTTTTTGTTGGAGAAGAAAACCAACACCTGTAGAAAAGTATCAGCAATTATCTGATATTGAGTGGGAAATCTGTCCTGAAGGACCTTCTGCTTGGAATAAGCATGCTGGACTTAGGTACCAGAAAGTGATTATTGGCAGACAGCCTTGTATAAGACTTGCTTGTAGGAAATCATCAAAAAATGAAGATGGCTGGCAGACAGCTGCCATAAAATCTATACAAGCTTATGGTGATGGTAAATTTGAATGCTGGGCTAAATTTAAAAGTGGTAAAGCTACTTGGCCTGCTATATGGATGTCACACCCTGGTGGAGCAAAAGATAACTATGCCACATATTATGAGATAGATTTAAGTGAGTATTATGAAACAAGAGATAATACTGAAACTACTTATCACTTCCCGAAATCAATGAGGAAAGAGACTAATTTCTATAATGAAAAGACAAAGATAAAGCCTGGTGAATGGAATCATTTCATGTGTAAATGGGATGAAGAAAGTATTGAGGTATACATTAATAATACTCTTGTATTAGGTGTTAACAATACTGGAAGTAGTGAATACTTTCCTGTTAACAAGGAAGACAGGACTTTCCAGATTATCCTAAGTATGCAGTATACAAACAGATGGTTGTCAGAACCTGATTTAAATGAATTGCCATTATGGATGGATGTGAAAGATATAAAAGTGTACAAGAAACTTTAATGGAAAAAAGAAGCTGTGGCTGTGTCTTATATGGCATAGTCATAGCTTGTATCCTATTTTGGTTAATTATAATGAATATATTATTATGAAAAAAGAAGCATCAAAAATAAAAGAAAAACATACTGAGCCTTCCATAGAATTGTCACCAAAGCATGGAATTAACCCTTCTTTGATGAAATGCTTTATTTGTGGTAAGGACACAGGTATAGCATTATTAGGTAAATTAAAAGATGATGCAGAAGCCCCTAAAGAAATATATAATGACCTCTGTGATGAATGTAAGAAAATAATAAATGATGGAGGAAGATTTATACTTGAGGTAAAGGATGGCTCTGCACATGATAACCCAGAAAGAACAGGCAGACTTGTTGGTGTGAGCAAAGATTATGCTGACAGAATGGAACCTTTCTTTAAACTTGACACCATTAATTATATGGAGGAAAGTGGTTTTGAAAAATTATATGGACAACAATTTAATAAAGAAGAAAATGGAAAAGATAAATCACCCGAAACATTATAATAGTAATCCTTCAGGAATTGAATGCATAGAAGTGGCAAAGCACTTCAATTTCTGCATGGGCAATGTTATAAAGTATGTGTGGAGAGCAGGACTTAAGCTTGATGATGACAACTATCATACTAAGCAAGATTATCTCTTATCCAAGTTAGAAGATCTTGGAAAAGCCAAAAGATATATTGAGTATGAAATAGATGATACAGAAAAAGAACTGGCTAAACTATTGCGTGTGGATAAGACTAAATTGAAAGAACATTTCAATGATATTAAAAACAAAATAAGTGAATATGTGAATACTACTAATGGTATGATCTATGATTCTAAGGTATCACCATTTTATAAAGCTGAGGGAAGCTCTGAGGATTTACTCAAAAAAAAAAATAAGTTGAGTGACAATAAATTGGATAATGCCATATTCAAGCATTTTATGATTAAGTTTAATTATGGTGTTTGAGAATAGAAAGGGAACCTTACTACCATTTAAGTTACCTTATTGGTACAATAATCATAAATATAAGAGCTTAAGAAACAAGTTTAAAAGTTTTGTAAATGTATGAGAAAATAAGAGAAAAAATAGATATACCTAAGACAAAAGTTCTATGTTCTCAGATATTAACCTACATACTAAGTGAGGAAAATGAGGAAATGAAACATTTAAGTCAAAAAGACTGTGCTTATATTAAAAAGACATATGAACTTTTGGCAAAGAGAATTAACATAATCAAGAAAAGAAATGAGGGCTGTGATTAACAGCCCTCTTTTTTAATAATGATTGTGGGTCAGGCCTTCATATCCCCTGCCCTCATAGCAAATTTGCCATTCTTCCCCAAAGTCTTTTAATTCTTTGAGCTGTAAAATCTTAGGATTAATTAGTTTAGTCTGTCTTAAAAAGACACCCTGAGCCATAGATACTGTAGGAGCACATACTATAGCCCAGCCATCACCTGACTGATGTGACACATTCAACAGCCAGTATCTTACTTTCGGACATACTCTATTGTCACACTCTGGCCTTGGTTCTTTGCACTCAGTAATCTATTGTATAATTTTTGCCATGTTGCCTGACTATTTATTACTTGTCCTTTTACTTTGTTATATCCTACAAGAAGACACCCCTCAGTATCTTTTTGTGTATTACCAGCATGAATAAGAATACCATCAAATCCCTTTACTCCAAGTACTCTTGGCATTTTGCCTTTGGCTATCTTTGCATAAGGATACTTGGCTGTATTGCTATACTTAGGACTTACCACATCAAGAGTTACTGAATATTTACCATAGGGTATACAGGTATCTCCTTTTATCTTTCTTTTTACTATTTCTGTAGTACTCATTGACTAATCAAGACCTCTGTCCGGATCTTCAAGAGTATCTGAAAAATATACTCCGTCTATGTATAAATGGCCTATTGTATATTTAGGACCCCTGAATGTCCTTTCTACTCTCAGTTTCATTCTTTTTATTCTTTTTTTGGTTATTCTTTCTAGGTTCCTTCTCTCTCAAAGCACATCCCATATTGTAGCATAGGTTGGTCATTAATTCAAATACTTGTGCTCTCAGTTGCTGAATTTCTTTTTCCAGCTACTCATTTCTGCGTAATACTTCCTCAAGCCTCTCCCTGTTATCATCAGAGAGTTGCTTGTAGAAGTCAAGAGATTCTTTCATATTAGCTATGACACTGTTATCCACCTCACTGTTGTATTTCTTCCTTGTGAAGAACCACGAAGTCCAGCCACTCACTATAGTACTGGCAATGCCAATCAAGGCAATTATTAATTCTGAAGACATAATAGATAAAATTTAATTATTTAACAATTTCTATGAACCGTGAGATGCTATCATCTATGTATGGGTTCTTCTCTATTACATCCACTCCCACATACTTTCTTTTCTTCTGAAACCATCTTATGAAAAACCATTTGCTTCTTGGTTTGACATACTCTTTCTTCTGACTTACTATGATATATTTCTCACTTTTGAATTCAGGATTAGTAATTATGGTAGAAGGATATTGAAGATGCATATTCATAGTATACCATGAATCTCCTACCACAGTATCTATTGCAGGCATGTCTTTTACAAAGATAGTATCCACGAACTTTACTGTATCTATCTTATGCACAGTAGAAGTAAGGTATTCTACCCTCTCAACATTCTTCTCTTTTATTCCTCCTTCTTTTATAACCTATACAATCTTTTGATTAATTGTATCTTTAGATGTCTTAAGCTCAGCCATAGAATATTGGAACTGCCTGAAGTCATTCTTCAGACTGTCATTCTCAGCTTCATAGGCTCTCACATTGTCATACTCCATTTGGTATAACTGCTTGTATTTTTCCAAGTCCTTACAGGTATACACAAATGCTATTACAAAGAATAGCAACAAGCAACCAAGGCAACCATAAATGTACTTTGTCATATAATTCTTATTTTTTGCAAATATAAGAAAAAGATTTCATTCATACAATACCTATTAGTAAAGTATTAATACAGAAAAAGGGATGCACTAAGGCATCCCAAAAAATAAAAATATGAAAAAATTATAATATGAACCTGTTCTTTACAGGAACTGCTGCAAAGTTAATAAAATATTTTTAACTATGCAAGCTTTTCATACATTTTTTGTATTATATAACCTATAAGATAGGCTGCCTGTTCACCATTTTCCTTTACACCATAGTATTCACATATATTGGACTACAAATGCTTAGCCTCATGTACTACAGTGTTAAGGAACTAAGCCTTACTGTCAGCTTTTCCTATGCCTATTATACTATACCTCTTATACATGTCAGTCTGAGTAAATCCAGAATTGTACTCACCCAGCCATACATTATAGAGCACAGTCACCTTCCAGTATCCTTCTATACTGAAATCCTGTCTTATCATAATACTTCTTCCCAGTCTATGGCAATACCATTATAGCACATATCAGCATACCATCTGTTGAATACTATGCCATCATAGCCATCAGGGTCATCAATAACATCCTTTATATAAAGAGCAAGATGACTCTCATCTACTATACTGCTGCCAAGAAAATCTGCCTTACACATGTTAGCCACATATGTGCTGTCGTATAATTGGTCATTCTATAGTCTTATACCATTATTGTCAAGTATGCTTTTTACTTGTTCTTTAGTGTAAGCTGCTATAGGCTCTTTCCTACCATTGCTTCTCTTGTACATCTTGCTGAGTGCAAACTCAAGAAGCTTCCTGTTAAAGTGAGGACCATTATGTCGCATATATACAACCATAGCCTCAGGCATATCATCAAACTAAGTCAGATTAACTCTACTCATAACAATTAAAAATTAAAGGGGAGCAGGACTCCCCTGATTATTACATACCACGGTAGTTATATCTACCAGTTCTCATATTACCTCTGTAGCCTCTTCTTTCCTGATAGTAGTCATCTTCCTCAAAGTCATCAGACTATGCATCCTCAAGGCATTCAATAAGCTCATCAACATACTCCTGCATTTCTTTTGCTTTCTTAAGCATGTGAGTCTTATCCTTCTTTGTTCTAAATGAAAGTATAATCATAGTTCATTCTTTTTTTATAGTTTCCTTCTATGCCATGCCCATTATCATTTGCTTAAGCTCAGACATTTGCTCTCTTAAATCCTATATTACTTTATCTTTTTCTTTGTCTGCCTTGAGTGCAGGATTAAGTTCCTGTAAAATCTCGCTATAACTTTCCATTAACGCCTTATGTTTTTCTACGCTATTGACAATATTTCTACTATTCTATAAGGCAGCACTCACATATGTATTCATAGATTCTTTACCATCAGCAAGTATAAATGCATCAGGTCCAAAGTTAGCTGTGGTATTGAAGCTTGGAACCTGTTTGAATTCCCTCTTCTCACCATCTACCATAGCAGTAATATCAACTACAGTTTCCATAGTCTGACCAAAGACCACATTCCTTGCCCTTGGTAAACTTATGCTTATTACTGAACCTGTGCTTAATTTATTTGTCTTATTGTCAAGCACATATATAATGCTGTTCTGACTTAGATTTGAAAACATAGTTATTAAATTAATTGCATTAAATTAGAATTTTTATCATACCATATAAGGTAAACACCTACACCAGGAAGGTCAGTTCCAACAGCAGCCTCACCTGCTACTTTAGTAAGAGCTTGGGTAAAGTCATTGCTGCTGAATATAATAGGAAGAGCATCACCTGCTGCAGCTATCTCAGTATTAAGCCTGAAGGCTATCACACCATTGGCACTCAAAGCCCTGAATACCCTGTTAGGCAGGGTAATAGTAACATTCTCAGTATTAACTGCCACATTAGAGCTCTCTATCATAGGGATGCCCATCCTGTTGGCAAAGTTATACGGGTAATTAGTAGTAGCACCAAACATAATAATCCTCCTTTAATTAATTCCAGAAATTAGTCTGACCATATCCCCAGAAGTTGCCTACATAAGGAGTAGCATTTGCAGCTACAATGTTAGGCCACTGTACAGGTACAGTGTTAGGTTGCTTTGAGGCAATGATATTAATCTTATCATTCAATGTGTTGAAAGCTGCATTGAATGCCTCAGTCTGCTTGTCATTGCTGATTTGGCCCCTGAGCTGAGTGATGATGTCACCTTGGGTATCAATCTTATTCTGCAATTCTCTTTCCTTGAGGTCACAGAACTCCTTTGTAATAAGGGTATTCTATCCTGCTATAGCATTAAGAATGCTGTTAGTGTTCCTGTCTGCCTGACTTCCAAGCTGGTTAGTCTGCTGACATACTGCAAGCTGGTCTGCAGCCTCACTCTATGCTGCCTGCAAGGTAGTTGCAGCATGATTAGCAGCCATTTGAGCCTGTATTGCATTAGTCTGGTTAGCAATAGCCAGTCTGTTCTCACAGCAACACTGACACAGTTGCTGACTGAGTGCAGCATTTCCACTCTGAATAGCATTCTGAACTTGGAGACCACTCATACCTACTTGAGTACCAACCTGATTGATTGCATTCTGAAGAGCAAAGATACCATTCTTCACAGTCTCAACACCTGTGTTGGTAATTTGAGCAAGCTGTCCAAGAGCATCTGCACGTCCATTGAGAGCCTGCAGAATAAGGTCTCTTCCAGCATCATTACTCATCTGATTAGCCAGATAGCCAGTACCATTATTACCGCCAAAGCCATTGTTGCCCCAGCCATTCTGACCATAGATAAGCCAAAGGAAGATAATCCACATCCAGCCTCCATTATTGCCAAAGCCTCCGTTGTTCTATAAAGCAAGGAGAAGATTAGGGTCTATAGACCCAGTGTTTCCACCATTAGGAAACATAAAAACTTTGCTGTCGTCCATAATAAAAATGTTTAATTGTTAATTAATCTGTCATATGACGCAGCAAAGTTATGAATAAAAAAGGTGGTATCACAACGATACCACCTACAAACAAAACAACCTTTAAATCAATTACTTATCATGGCAAGATATTTCACAATATCTGTTTTCCTCCAGAACAGTTCCTTGAAACCTACCTATTTGATGCCTCTTGGTAATTTACCTTCCCTTACAAGCTTATCAAATGCAGACCTTTGAATATTAAGTAACTAACAAGCTTGATACTTACTTAGCTTAGGGTCAGTAGCCTCATTTATAGCTTCAATAATCTGCTTCTACTCAGCTTCAGTTATATGGGAATTATCAGCATCAATATCATTAATTACCTTTTGTAATAGGTTTCTTAGTATTTTTAACATGATTATATAATAATATAAATAATGTAATACAAATAAGAACTATGTTTAATATAAATAAGCCTTTGTCACTTACAGGAATACCCCAATTATAATCTACTATATTTAGTAATTCATTTACTGCTATATAATATATAAATGCTTTATGGTAGATACAAAATTTGAACACTATAGAAGTAATGTAGATATATAATAAAGGGATTAAAGAAACATGGACTATATAACCTATAAAGGTTAAATCTATATTAAAGTAGGATAACAAAGAGTTTAAAGCATAGCCCGCTGCACATACCATAGGCATGTATTTAAGCAATACAAGCATTAGCTTATAACTATTTTTATTTAAGCTTTCCTCCTTTTCCATGTATTCTTTTTCCATTTCTGGTAACTCCAGCTTTAGTAGCCATTCTAGGTCTTCCCATATTTTATTCCTCTTTTAAATGGTTTATGTTTTCTCACTGCAAAATTAATGATTTATTTTGAAAGTGCAAAATAATTTGTAATTTTTTATGCACCAAAATGTGTAATAGAACATGTGAACATAGTTTTACCTATTTCCTATATAACAGCAGTATATATATCTGTTGTGTCTATATGCTATACACTTATTCTTATTGGTGTAAAAACATATGCATTACTATTAAGGCTACCCACTATAAATAATATCATAGTTGTTCCACGTATATAATTATCAAATGCCTCTATTGCTGCTTGCTCATCTGAACAGATAAAAGTGTTATTCTCTGGATTTAACTCTATAGAAACAACTGTAATTCCTCCTGTACTACTAACAGTACTTAGTAAACCATCACTACTAATGTTAAGTCCATTACCTATTTTCACTATGCCTGGTTTTTGTGTAGTTGCTATATCAACATTACCAGGGTCAAGACTATCTATTTGTTTTTGAAGAGTTATAACCTGCTTACGCATCTCTTCAATCATATCAAGTTCTCTTTTTGTAAATGTTTTTCTAATATTACTCATAATATTTTATTTTTATTAATTAATATCATCCCATTGGTTATTTTCATATTCTACTTCCTCCTCTTCAATGATTGCATCCATGCGTTGTTCCCACTCTTGCTTTTCTTGGTCGGTGGCATCCCTCCATCTTTCCCTTGAGTCATTCACTGCGAGGAACACGGAGTCCGTGAAGACCCTCTCCTCGTCCTTGATGTCGCCACTCTGCGTGAGCCACATCCCTTCCTTTGCGATAAGTTTTTCCATATATTATAAATTTATGCTATTGTGTAACCTTTTGCCGTTATTTGCTCAATCTCCTCATCAGTCAGCAGAGCCTTCGTGTTGGCTGAGAGAGTGACGGTGCAAGCACTATATCCTGCCGTTGCCCTGTCAAAAGAATAAGTCAGTAGAGTGTCAATGAGTGACTGCCTTGCATCTGAGGTGTCTGCATAACTTGCATTTGGAATACCCCAGTTGGTGAAATAACTCATGTTTGCGGCAGTACAAGCACTTGCATTCCCAAGGTTTCTGAGGAATACATAGCGAAGATTATCTTTTGCGCTATTAACAAGCCAGTTAGCCGCTGATTGTGTACTTGAAGTCATGTCAAGTTCTTCTATTCGCCGCAATGCCGTGCAATTATAGAACATCATGTTTGAAGTGCTTGACCTCCATGTTGTAACACCAGAAGTGTTAATCCTACCAACTCTGATTAATTTTGTACAGCCTGCAAACATGGTGCTTATGTTGGTAGTAGACACATTCTCCAAATTTCCAAAATAAAGAAGATTCGTACAATTTTGAAAAGTTTCTGAAAAAGAATAAGTAGCACCACTTGCGAATGTAAGGTCAGGAACAATCTTAAGTGTTGTGCAACCCTGACAAATTCTATATACAGACAGTCTGTCATTTGGCAATCCTGTCATATCGAATTTTGGAAAATACACCATTTTTGTACTGTTTTTCCATTTAGAATTCAATGATACTGTTGGCTTGAATAAATACTGTTTATATATTTCACACCCATACTCAAAACCTTCCAAGTCTATCTCACCGCTGATATAATCCCAAATGTTGTATCCAAGTCCTACAATGGAAGCCATTGCAGAGCCATCTTCCACTCCCTTCTTGTAGTAATCCTTAATAACATCAGACGAATAAATTGTGCGTGTGTATGAATAAGAATAAGCATTCACCCAACCAAACACAAGCCACCCCTCTTCGGGCAGAATCACATACACATCATGCGAGTTTGCAGATTCCCAATACAACTGACCTGTTAGTTCAAAGCCTACCATCGTGGAATGTTCAGCATACCAGTCAACTGGTGATGATGTCGCATAACCGATAGATGAGTAATATGAGCCTTTTGAATGTTTTGCATCCAAATGTATCAATGAGCCTTTTGGAACTTTCTCAGCGGTATATGTCACATAAAAGGTGCTACCCTTCGACACTGCCGTCAGATTACCGTCATCAAATCCAGCCGCATTTCGGTTGACCCTTGTATAATCGGTGTCTAATTTTGTAGGGAAGACGTTCTTGATGAACTCCACCTTCTCATCGTCAATCCTCGCGTCAACTGCCTCCACCTTCCCGTCCAGAGCCTCAATCGCACTCTGAACATCGCCTTCTCCAAGGTCAGGAGTAGGAGTAAGGTCGTAGGAGATGTCCTCTGCTGTAAGAGGAATATCAAGAGGAAAGCTGCCTCCGTTTATCCACGTTGATTCACTCTGGAGATACCACCACAGCTTGAAATACCCGGGATTGGAACTGTCAGGCTGAACATATATCTTGGTAGTGTCCTGAAATGTGGGGTCATGCCCAGGACCAGGCTCACTTGCAGGAAGGAAGGCAAAGTTGCTTGCCACTATCTGCTCTCCCCTGCCATAGATATTCCCCCCTATCACTATGCAGTGGGTATCTGATGTATAATACACACAGTTAGGATAAGTGGAGGACAGGACCAAGGCCTGAGCCTCAGTCTTGTCCTTTATTGCTAATCTGTCCCTTACTGCAACAAGGGCCTGTCTTAATTCATTTTCATTTGTATAAGCCATATTACTCTTCCATTTTTATAGTCATACATCAGAAGCCAAACACATCCTGCACTATGGCAGTCACACCTGCAGAGCCAATGTTCTGTAGTTCAAAACTTGTGTCACCTATCTTCTCCCATGCCCAGTTTGGAGACTCTGTAGTTCCCTTGTTAATACAAGCATATTCAGCATAGTTAGAACCTGAAGCCGAAGAGCTCTGCAGTATGAGAGCTATTGTAGTTCCATAAGCACTGCTTGCAGTAGGTAAAGTGCTGAATATCTCAAAGTGGAATGTGGCACCTGTAATCTTAGCAAGCAAGTCACTGTAAGCATCACTTAATGCCTTTGAAGTAGGAGCAGTAGTCTGGTCTGAAGAACCTGAATAAGTGTTAGAAAGCTGAACAACTCCCTTACCAGAAGTAGAGCTATTAGGAACAGCGACAAAAGTCTTGCTTGCAGAATCTTTTTCTACTCCATAATAGTTACCATTTGTATTTCCTGTAGTAGAAGTAATAGCTGAAGACCTTACATTAGCTACCTTTGCAACACCTGCTTGATTTATAGTAGCATCTTTTACATACAAGCCTTGGGCAGTATTTACAACAGGTGTTTCAGAATTTCCCTCAGCTATTGCAAGTGCTTGATTTGCACCACTTCCTGTAGTTGCAATCCTTATGTTTAAATCTTCATCAGTAACAGCACTATTTGCTACAGTTGGAGTAAAGATGAAACTATTCTTATTAAAGTAAGAAGGGTTAATAGTCAGTCTTGGAACATCTGATGCAGAAAGAGGTTGTACATCAAGAGAATATGGATCATGGTTAAATGTGATTTCCCCATGCTCACTAAAACCTAATGGAGAAGAAGAAAGCAAATGTACAGCCAGACCATTTTCATACCCCTCTTGGTCCTTATATACAGTAAGTCCAGATTGAACATAGGTTCCGTAAGTTTTACCTCCAATCATCAAACCGACAGTGTTCTTACCACTACTTGTACTCATTACAAGAGGACTGTCGAACATACTGGAAGGTACTTTCAATTCTATGAAAGACCTGCTCTGTATAGCAGTACTATTCAGTTGAATATCTATAGTACCATCAGTGTTAATAATACCTTCTCCTGCTAATTCAGCTTGATGTGTATCTCCGTAGTTGATGATAGCATTAGTGCCACCAAACAAACCTTCATTTACAGATGTATAGGCCCTACCATAAGTGTCAGTTAATACAGGGAAATTAAGATAGGTTAGATTATTTAATGTAGTAGTTCCTCCCGGATGGCCTAAATTAATAACACCTGGTTGATATTGGGCTTCGGTACTCCCTGACGCAGGAGTATATGAAGCAAGGGGTATGTCAATTTCCCATAATGCTCCACTAGGACCTACAACACCATCTGGAGTTGCGCCGTTGGAGCTTATTCCAAATAGAGAAAGGGGACCCTCTCCAAGTAGATAACTACTAGAACTAAACAATATGTCTTTAGGTGCCCAATTAAAAGTAATAGCTGAAGTAGAGCCAACAATACCCATCCATGTTCCAGCAGTCAGTGTTTTAGTCGTATCAGCAAGAGTGGTATTATTTGTAATCTTAGTACCAACCACTACCTTTGTATCAGTGCCTGCAGTATAAGACTTATTAGACATCTTAGTGTCTATCTGAGTGATATAGCCATTGCCATTGCCATCAATGTTTAATTTTCTATTTAAATTTGATGTAAGATAACCTGTACGTATAACGCCAGGTACATCTGCTGTGGCATGGGGTATTTCTATATCCCACATAGCTCCGTCTCCACCTACTATATTATCTGGAGTATCTATAGACACCTTATATGATTTTCCCCTCAGAGCTAGAAAACCATCAGCTGCATCATAATCTCCTTGATACCAAAATCCTAAATTATTTGGGGTTACATAAATTCTTTCAATAAAACCATTACTATTTTTAACAGTACTAAGCCAATTTGCATAGGTTTTGTTTCCTTGGACATAGTCATTGAAAAGACTGTCTGATAACCCTAAAACTCTTAATTCATTAGAAGCAGCTGTTCCTCCTGTAGCATCAAGTAAACCAATGGAAGAGCCATCAACCCAAGCTTGTAATTTTGCATCTACAGTGCCTTTTAAGGTCCATTTTAAGCCTCCTTCTAACCCATCATATACAGTACCTGTACCCTTAGGTTTAGCAAGTACTCTTGCCCTCACCATACCTAAGGCATAATTGAGGTCGTCACCATTAGTATATTTACCATCCCATGAATCAGTATCAATGTATGGTTTTACAGTTTCTGCCATAATTAAATATATTTTTAATTGTTATTAAAATCCAAAAACATCAAATATTATCTTGTTTACATTCCAATAAGTAAGATAGTCATCATCATCCACCTTCTCCTCAAGAGCATTATGAATGACCTTGTTCTGCACAGGGTTCACTGATTTATCACTGAGATGGTCATCCACTTTATTTACAACTGAGGATATCTTGTCTGTAAGATTCTATATAGTAATACGCTTATTAGTACCCATGTGTACTATAGCAACCATATCAGTATCAAGAATCTTATCAGGATCAAGATACTTGAAGTCAGTGTCCTTGTATGACCTCTCTTTAAAGTATTTCTCTATTTTCTGAAAATCTTCTTGAGTAAAGTACATATTATAATCCTGTTATAGTTACAGCAGTTATATTAGAATATAAAGAATCAAATGTAAAAGTGGCAAGAACAGGACTTCCCTTTATGATACTGAATTCTGACAGTACCATAGATATATTGTTATTGCCATCTTTATATAGATAGCCTTCAAAGGTAGTTGGATAGCCTGCAATATTAAGTGCTGATATATTTATCTTGCACTTCATGTTACCTGCCTCAATAGCTGGAAGCATTACTGCTGAGTCATCTGTATTATAGTAGTTGTATTCAAAAGTAGTATAACCTGTACCACCTTGAACTTGACCACCTGTAACTGTTACATCAATTAGGTTTCCTGCTATTATTGGGATTCTCTCTTTAGCATATTTAAGATAAGTTTGAGTACTTCCTGAAAATGTAAGAAACCATCCACCCTGACCTATTGCAAGATAGGTAGGGTCATATAGGATACTTAGTACATTATTGTCTGCCCTAAGACCTAACCCATGATATCCATAGTAATCCACTCCACTAATAGTTACAGGTGTACTGCCAGGACTATATGGAATCTTAATTCCTCCTAATATAGTACTAGTAGCTTGAGGTAGATTAGGCACATAACTGTTTTTTATATAAGCTTCCCAACCATCTACTCCCTGATGCCATGCTATACTGTCACTGTTAGTAACACTGTCCATTAAGGTAAATGTATAGGGTTCTGCCCCTTGTTCTCCTTCATTAATCTCCTTATAGTAGAATGAGCCTATGTCTGATGTAGATATGTTATCAAGCTTTGCCTTGTCTTTCTTGGACATAAGTCCATCTACAAGTGAAGTAGCCATTGGTATTCTTGTAATACCCATGTCCCTTAAGGTAGTGTAATTATTGGCTCCAAGTGCTAATGGAAAGTCTTTATAACCACTGGTAGGAGGACTGAAGCTTCCATATATTTTTAAACCACCAATAATATCTCTTGTGGCTGCTTTTAACTGTGCTTCCCAGCCATCCTCACCATAATGCCACTATATTGAGTCACTTGATGCAATACTGTATACATCAACTTCCTCATGTGGGTCAGAATAAGTATTATTATACTTAAGAACATAATTATTGGCATTATCTGCTATTCCTGACAGCTTATTAACAGCATTGTCAAGTCTTTGCTTGTCTGCAGAAGTCATTACTCCTGCCTGAACAGTATTGGCTGCAGGTACTGTGAGTCTTAGTACATACTAATCAGTGTCTCTGTCCTTGACATTGATTGTATAGAAGCTGGCTCCTCTGTCACTGCTGCTCTAAAGGTTCATGTTAAGTTTGCCATTGCTGTCAATGGCAAGTCCCAAACCTGCTTTTGAGGCAGAGAAACCTAATCTTTTATAAATACCCTCTTCATAATTATAGAGGTCTCCTGTAGCTGAGACTATATACAAATTACCTTCTTCTCCTGGAGAAGGTAAATCATTATATGTAGGCACTGATACTATTGTAGCAGGGTTCACTCTACCAATAATATCCCCAATCAAATCTATATAAGGTATAGCACAGTTTGTACCATCATGTACTACTGCTATTATATCATTCTCGCCCATGACATCAGGTGATATTACTGTGAAATCAGTGTCTTTCCAGGCATGCACCTTAAACCATGCCTCTATCTATTGAAAATCCTCTTTGGTAAAGTACATAATCTTGTGTATTTTATTGCAAAGATATACAATAAAATCATATACTCAAAACGAATTAATAAATTATTAATAATTTAAAACTATTTTACTCATGAAAACTTAAGAACATTAAAGCTTTTATTTATTTTATAATTACAATTTTAGTAATTAAAAATAATTTTATTATTATTTATTATGAGAACTGAAATAAATTAGTTAACTTTGTACCAAATTAAAATAATACATTATGCAGAAAATTTATTGCTACACTGTACAGCCTGTTGATAGAATAATGGCTGATATAGTTAAGGACTTTGGACCTTCTTTTTCAGTATATGATGCTACTATATTTGCTACATTACGAGGTTTGCAGGATGAGCTTAATGGCATCAAACCAGAAAATTCTGTAGACTATAATAAAGTGTATGGAATAGAAGTAAAAAAAGGAGGACATGTTAGACGAATACTCTTTAATGAAGGTCGGGAAGAAACTTATGCCAAGATAAAAAAGGAGCTTCTATTACCCTTGCTTAAATTAAATAAAAATGAGATGGGTAAGAAGGTAGAGAAGCTCCGCACTCTGGTTAATAATCAGGCTAATATTTGGAAAGCCGTTAATAATAATTATGACAGATTAAGTGTATTCTTAGAAAGGGCTTCACAAATGGCTTATTATTTTAATAAAGCCGCTGAAGTATTTGTAAAAAATTACAATAAAAATAACAAAAGAAAAATAAGAATACAGGACGCTATTAATGGAATCACAGATAGTAAAGGAAGAGTTATCAAAGATTTTAATTCTCTTATGAAAGATGTGTATAACATGTTTTTAAAGGATTATAATGATCTTATACATGGCAATATATCTTTAGCAGGTAAATCTGAAAGCCTTACACCTGAGGATTTTGAAAGAGAATTTTCTAAGATATTTAATCCTGATATCTGGGGTGCTTTAGTTCTAGTAACTAAATCTTATTTGAAAGAGATTGATGGTCTAAATATAAGCTTGTATAATAATGTTTCAGAAGAAGCTTTAATGAAGTTTACTTCTGATAATGATATATCTGCTATATTCTCTCCAGAAGAGTCCACAAAAGAAGGATGGCAGATAATTACAGATATGCTTTCTCCTTATAGCTCTTTAACTAAAGAAGTTAGAAAAGCTTTAAGCAATGTTTTCCTAACTTATAGGACTCAGACAGGTCAGATAGATTATGTCAGAGACAGCTTAGGGTATATGAAAAGAATGGATCCTTTTTCTGCTTATAAATTTATAAAAGAAGTAATTAGAAACTCTTGTAGCAGAGAAGCTATGATGGATGCTATATCTAAAGAGGAAAGACTCTCAGCCTTATATCAGACATTAAAAAGTGATTATTATCTTCAAACTCAAATGTTTAATAATTTTAATAAGATATTTCAGTTATATGGACAATTGGATGATTCTAGTTCTAGAATTATAACATTGAATAAAAACAATTCTGAGACTGTAATGTCAAGATTTCTACATGCTTTAAAATCAGGAAGAACTTCATTATTTAGAAGAAGTGCAGTAGAATGGAATAGTAATGATAAAAACAATATAGTAAAAGCTTTAGAAGCATTTAATCCTGAATTAGAAAATTCCTTATGGTCTTTATATGGTACTGATAATCATGAGAAAGTAAGAACAGCTTTAAAAGAAGTACAAGAAGCTCTTGGTCTTGATAGCATATTTAAAGATGCTTCATTTGTAGATGCTTGTGCTTCTTCTATAAGTACTTTTAGAAAAGTATGTGATATCTTATGGGGTCTTTATAAGTATGGTGGAGCTAGAAACATTACTTCTGCTAATATTATAGAATGGATTTTAGGAAAAGATAACCAAGGCAAAGAGCATACAGAACCATACAATGCAATTAAACGTCTTGCAGATATAGTTGTTAAGAAAACTTTCAATACTCAGTTTCAGAGTCAAGCTAGGAGTATAGATGCTAAAGGAAATCCAGTAACATTGTTTGCAGATGTTCAAAGTAACTTTATGGGAGATTTATTAAAGAAACTAAAGCAATTTACAGATTTACGAGATTTAGAAATAAAAAGTGGTAAAGTATCTGATTTTAGTGCAAAACTTGAATATATAAAGAATAGTAGAAGAGCTGCAGCTGCTGATTATCTTATAAATAAATTCTTCAAAGGTACCTCCTTTTGCGGTAAATATGCAAAAGAAATGAAGTTTGAAGTTGAAGCTGGTAAATATATTACTTTAAAAAATGTACCTATTTCCGATGAAATATCTTGTGCTTGGTTAAGGTATCTATGGGATGACATAGTAACTGGTAAAATGTTTGATGAAGATTCTTTTACACAAAACTTTATATTTCAAAGAATAGTTTCAGGAAAGTTTAATGGAAATCTTACTGCATTTGAGAATTTTACTGGAGCTCAACACTTTAAAACTATTATAGACGGTTACTTTGCTGAAGATGCTCTTAGAAATGGTATAATGTCTGAATTTGTAGGAGTGCCTGTATTCATATTAGGAGACAGTGGAGTATTTAAAATGTTAAAAGTAAAGAGGGCTACATCTTTTAGTGATTATGAAAATATAGGAGGTAAATTAAGATTCAATACTACCAAAATAGTAGATGAGCTTTATAAGATTTATAAAGGAGAGTTAAGAAGAATGCGTTTGTTTCAAGCTACAGTAAAACAGGAAGGCTGGACGAAAGAATCAAAAGGTAATAAGCATATCTTTGATAATCAAAACAGGTTTACTATGCTTACTTTTCTTAATGAAGCTTTATCTGAAAAATCATATCAAGAACTTTGTGATATGGAGGTAGGAGAAGTTAAAGAATTAATAAGTAATTACCTATCTAAAGGATTTAATAAATTTCTTAAGTTTGGTAGAGATAGTGGAGTTCTTAATAACAATAATGAAGCTGTAGAAAATAATTTAGTACAAAGTAGTGTTCTAAAAATAAAAGAAGCTCCAGGAACACAAGAACAACCTGTAAGATTAGTTGAGAGATTGAAAGAAGCTTACTACAATATTTATTTAGCAAGTCTTAACCAATTTCAAATGTTTACTGGTGATTTAGGTTTTTATAAGGATGTAAAAGATTTTCAGAAGAGATATAAAGAAATCCATGCTCCAGGAGACACTTTAGATACTAGTGTAGTTTCAACTTGGGATGCCCTCAAACTTGATGAAAAAGGAAATCCCATGCCTACCTTTTCTGCACAGCAAAATGCTATATGGATAAAAGATATGGAGGCAAATATGGAAGAGTTAGACCCTGCATTCATGGCTGTCTTACTGCGTACATTTAAAGTTAAAGATTCTAAAACTGTTGAAGATGCTATAAAAGAAGGTATATTGAAACCTAATGAAGATCCTGAGTTAGAAAAACAACGTGTAGCTAAACTGAAGGAACTTTTAGGAAATAATTACAGGATATATAATTCCTACGTTAATGATACTACAAGAACTGATGGTCAATGTTATAGAAGTATAGACTCCTACAGAAAGGTGCAGATAATGCGTGGGTTATGGAATGACTATATGGAGGCTCTATTCAGAGAATATAAAAGAATTGAGACCGATGTATTTGCCGATGATAGGGAATTAACTGAAGACGAGATGAGGACCTTATTATCATTTACTACTTATATACAACCATTAAAGCCTTTTACGTATACTTTTGAAGAGCTTAGAATTAATACAACAGATGATAATGGCAGAGTAGTAAAAGATGTTATGAATATACCTGTTCAAATAAAATGTGCTGAGTGTGTCTTGTTGCCTGCATTATTTAAGAAGGGAAGCAGATTAAGAGAATTAGGACGTACTATGCAAGAAGAGAACATTGACTTGGTTGGATTTGATTCTGCACTTAAAGTAGGTGCCTTTGGTGTTACTGACTTAGAAGCTAAAGATGCTTCTGGTAATGTAAGTGTTAGAAATAATTTAATGAAGGGTAGAATACATAAACTTGATTTGGCTGACATGAAGATACAGACCAATGTGCCTGCCCATCTAAATGTACAGAGAGGAATGGGTACTCAGATAAGAAAACTTATACTGAACAATTTAAATTTAGCAAAAGAATACTATGATTATGTAAAAGATCCTGTCAATAGAGACAAAAGCATTAAATCTTTTATGTATACTAATGGTAGAAAAAGGGATTTGAATGGATTAGGTATAATGAATCTTTATAATGGTCTTATAGTTGCCAATATGTTGGAAAGTTTTGGTGGCTTTGAGCATCTTATGAGTGATCCGAGTAAATTAAGCAAACTACTGTCTTCATCTATTATTAACAATAAACTGAATAGTTTCCATAAACTTAGAGAACTTGCAATAGATCCTGATACAGGAGAGTTTTCAGTTCCTCTTTATGAAGGAGCTTCTGCTCATGATAATCAAGGTATGTTGTATAGTTTATATAGACAAAGAGTAAATAAGCAAGACATGCAGGGAGGTAGCTTAGTACAAGTTACTGACTATGGTATTAATGTTGCTCAAGAAGTTGGAGATGCAGAAACAGAAAGACCCCTTCAATGGGTTAAAAATGAAGCTGGAGATAATGTCATAAGAGCAGAAATTGAAATTCCTTTTGATTTTAAATACACTGATTCTTTTGGACAAATACAATCATTGGATTATAATGAGTACTGCAATCCTGATGGTACTTTTAAGAAAACAGCTTCTGGTAAATATAAGATAGATGTTGATTATCCTGGAATGCGTGAAATTATAGCTTACAGAATACCTTCAGAACGTGAATACTCTATGATTAACTGTGAGGTGGTAAGATGTGTACCGCCATTATCTGGAGGTATAATAAGAGTTCCCGCTCAAGGTTTAACCATGGCAGGATTTGACTTTGATATAGATAAGTTATATTTGCTTAGAAAAGAGTTTAAGAAAGAAAGACGCTCTATAGAAAAAGATTACACAGATGGTGAACTTAATGCTATATTTAAAAAGATATATGAAAATGATTTATTAAGGAGAAGCTCTAACTATCAAGATTTACTGGATGAACATGCTAATTTAAGAAATGAACTTAAAAAAGCTGAAAAGAATAAAGCTGGAGCTAAGGTTATAGAAGATATTAAGAATAAATTAAATGCTGTCTATAAACAATTAGCAGATAGAAGACCAGAAGATTCTATTATGAATATTCTATCTAAGATAAGAAGTACAGAAAAAGGAAGTAAGCCACTTAACAATTATTGGGATAGAATGTTGGAACTTTATCCACATATGAAGGAAGACCCTCTTTATAATAAGAATTTATTATTTAGAGAAGCTGCAGAACAATTAGGATTGTGGAAAGAACCTACGGAAAAAGAATTCTTAGTACATTATGATTTTAATAAAGCAATAGATAAGAACCCTAGACACGCTAGGAATAATGTAATATTTGATATTATCAAAGGAAGACTTGAAGACCCTGAGACTCTGCCAGCTAGACTTACTCCAGGAGGTTTTGCTAATAGTAAAGTTACGGCTAAAGAAATGCAAGTGCTGTTATTTAACCCTGATTTAGCTAATCACATCTCGAATGGGAAACTGGACTTGAATTACTTTATTAATGTTGTAAATAATACTAACGAAGATTCTTCAGGTGACAGTACCATGGATGCTGCTGATGTTACTACTTTGTTGTACTACAACCAGCTAAATCAGGTAGCTGGAAAGCTTATTGGTATTTTTGCTAATCATAATAATAATCAACAATTTACGTCTACATTAGAAACTTTAAGCTTAAAAAATCCTATTATCTTCGGACAAATGCTTAATGCTAAGATAAGTAAAATGAGTCACAATGCTTCCAGCAAAAATGGAAGACTCGGCACTACTTTATTAGCTAAACAAATAGAATTAAAAGATGGTACTATAGTAGATACTGATTTGACTCTTGCAGAGTTTCTGGCAGCTGCAGTAGATGCTGTTAAATCACCTGTACTTAATTATCTGAATTTCAATCAAACTACTGCAACTCCCGGAGTTCTCTTAGCAAGAATGGGACATTCTCTTAGAGATATAGGACTTTTATTCAATCAGCCTATAATAAAAGACGTTTGTGATATTATTTCAAATGGTAACAACTTATTCGATTTTAATGCAGCTAAAGCACAGATATTCAGTCAGCTAGCTTCTAAGAATTCAAGATATTCAAGAGGTGAATTATTAAAGAGGTATTCAGAAATCTCTACTAATATTACAACTGAGGAATTACTGGGTGCTATAGCAGCATGGACTAGTCATGATTATCAAGATACCAAAAAAGCAGAAGCTGGAGAAGTAGCAGATTCTAGAAGCTTATTATATGAAGATACTCAGTTTATTGAAAATCAGTTAAAAGCATTGAAAATATTTGAATTAGCTAGAAATGCATCCCAAGAGTTAAACTCTCTGGTAAAAACTACAAAGTTTACTGCAGCCAATGCTGTAGGAAGTACTACAGGACAGTTTATAAATCTAGAGGAACAGACAAGTCAGTTTATTAATAATAAGGAAGGAGAACTTGTAATACATATAGCTGAAAGATTAAAACAACAGGATGCATTTAGAGTACTGAATCCTAATATAGAAGAAGACGTTGTAAAGAAGTCATATAAATACTTAAGAGCTGTAGAGAATAATAATTTAGCTTTTGAGCAATGTATGTATGATTTGAATAAACGGCTGTTACAGGTTATGGAAAAATATTTTCCATATTTCACTGATTATTATTCCACTAGAAGAGAGTATCTAGCTAACTTTTTACACAAAGAATCTAACTTATTATCTCCTGATGAAATAGACATGCTTCATACTGATATACAACAACAATATTTAGCCTCTATTGCAGGTAGCTATAATATGTTTGATCCTTTTAGTGAGTGTAAGATAAGTCCAATGTACGATAATACTTCTGATACTAATTATACTAATAGGGAATATTTCTTGTACAAGTTTCCAACACTTGTGTCACCAATAAAAGACTACATAGAAATGATTTTCAGTAGAGACAATGAAAATATTCCAGCTTTAATAGATATGATTTTTCCTACGTACAGAGAAACTTACTATGAAAGTATTGGTAAGAAGTATAAGAAATATGGTATTCATGCTATGTCCTATAATGCACAATCTAAAATTAGTCTTATGGAAGCCTGGGCTGAGATGGTACAAATGATTCCTAAGTTCAAAGACTTACTGGATAGTGGAATTAAAGACACTGAATCAGCTATTCTTAGGGCTGCTTCAGAAGAAGCAAAAGAAAAATTAATTAAACAAAAAGAGTTATTAGATGGTTTGAAAAAGTCAGGCAGGAATCTTTTTGAAGAGCTAAGTATAGGATTGTTTATGCATAACTACTATCAGTCAGGGTTTAACAAAACTCCTTTTAGTTATATGGAACATGTGCCTTATGAGTTAAAAAAGATACTAAAGGTAGGTGACATGCCTTATCTGGAAGCGATTAAAATGGACAATATAAAGCGCAGAAGTTCTACGACAAATGCTCAAGGAATTAATAAAGCTGCTATGGAAATGGCTTATATGTACGTGCTAAATCACAGTAATGACTACAGATTAATAAAGACATTCTCCTCTAGGCATTTCAAGTACATTACAAATCCATTCTTAGATAAAAAGACAGAAGTAGAATCTTTTACAATTAGGGTGAGTGACAGTAAAAATAAAGAAGGGTTTGCTCATTTGTTCAGTAAATCTTATACTAAATCTTCAGATGGTAATACTGAATTCTTTAACTTCTTTCCTTTAGTAAAATATAATAACAGTATATATGCTTGTAAGATTGGTGGGGATTTTAATAGTACTACTACTAATGTAGATGCAGAAGTAGAATATGTAAGAGTTCCTACTTTAGGTTATACCAATGTGTATAATTTCTATGGAGCTCACTTAGAAGATGTGCTATATGCTCTACAACCACGATGGGCAGAAAATAGTGCTGGAGAAAGAGTACTTATATCCCCTGAAGAAGAAGTATTACAAAGGGTTGCTAAAGAAGCTAGAGAAGAAAATGTTAATATGGAAGATTTAATGTATGTTGAATCTGAGAATGCAGAAGACACTGCTAATCCTGAAACTGCTGTTTCTACAGAAGAAAATGAGATGCCTGATGTAGATGCAATGCGTGAAAAATTAATAAAATGTACTAAAATGAATAGAAATGAAGTAGCAAAAGCAATGATTGAAGTTATGGGTAGTACAGGCTTGTCTGCTGTAAGTAGGGTGCTGGGAATGAGTGAAACAGAAGGAAGACAAGAGGCTATAAACACAGTAATTAATTATATAAGAAATGAAATTGATTCTGGAAATAGAGAAGTTTACTCTCAAATGGAGCATCTTATTATTTGTAAATAATTTAAACATTTAAAAATATGGCTTGTGTATATGATTTTGATGCCCTTGATCTTGAAACAGGTGAAAGGGAACCTGATAATTTTTGGAATAGTTTAAAAATAGCTCAACAAAATGGCATGGTACCTGGGGGTTAGTCTTTGAGAAGAACTCTATATGGTATAGCCACTGATTAGGATTTTATTAATATGGCAAAATAGTTTCCTGACTATGCTGAAGATAGTCAGGGAACTATTACTTTGGAATCTTTTCTTAAAATACTTAATTAGGGTAAACAAGAGCAGTGGTACAATAAAGAAAAAATGATAGATGTCTTGCAAAAAAGACTGGGTAATCTTCCTGTATCAATAGATGCTGCTATAAATAAAATAGTTTCATATAATAAAGTGTATTCGGAAAACTCTGACATCATGATTTTATTTGATGAAACTCCTGATTCTAATTATGTAAAACTCAGAGTTGTAGAAAATACACCAGAAAATAGAGCTCAATTATTAGATTAGATAAAAAAGAGAAGAATTATAGATATTATAAAATATAATCTAAGGTAGATAGGAGCAGATTTTAATATAGATACCAAAGAGTTAACGTCTTTCTTAGACAGTCAAAATGCTGAAAGAAACGCTGAGGGATTAAGACAGTTGATAACACTTTCCCAAGATGATGAAGCTATAATAAGAGAAGATTTATGTTAGATTGTTGGAAGATATATTATTCATGCTCTAGGTAAGGATAACCCATTAGTACAAAGATTGATTAATTAGCTTCTTACAAAAATAAAAGAAAATCCTAAGAATCCTTTATCTATAGAAAGTACTGTGTTAGACATGTATACTAAGGAACATCCACAAATAGAAGAAATTAATTCTGAAATAGAGGATTCCAATGGTAATAGAAATGTAGACCCACTTTTAGACATGGCTGGTTACTTTGTTGGACATATGCTTAATAAAGGCAAAACTACATTAAAGAAACCTAGATCTGGATTAACTAGATTACTTAGTCGAATTTGGAATTGGGCCAAAAATATCTTTAAGAGAAGTGATGTTGTTACTTATAAAAAGGCTATTGATAAAGCTGAACAAGATGCTTTGGAAATAGCACAGGGATTCTTACAGATGGAATATAATGATGCTATGCAACAAGCTATAAAGGATATGGATGCAGGAGACTTGGATAATATTTATATAGAAAAAGAAAGAAAACAAAAGCATGCATAGTATCAAGAAAATGTGGCCATTGCAAATAAAGTAATGGATAGTTTACAATTAATGGTAAATGAAATAAGGCATTCTGACAAAGGACTTCATAAAAAAATGCTCACTGATTTAGCAAAGATTCAAAATACTTATGATTTAGTTGACATTGCTGATGGTGTATTTATGGCTTCATAGGCGAACCAAGCTATTGTAGAATGCTTGGAATTTATTTTTGGGCATTGGAATGATGTAGTAGAAGAGCTGAATAAAGTGAATTTTATGGACATGCAAGATTTTACAAACAATATGGGTAAGCATGCCAGAAGACTTTCTGCAGCACAATCTTGGGTAAGTACCGCAGGTTTTATATTAGATATATTAAGTGATGCTGTTAATACATCTCCAAACATAAAAAATAACTTTGTTGACTTTACTGATATACATATAACAGATGAGTTTGGCTACGAAAAGTCTGTCAATTTATAGAAGCTCGTAGGAAACTTAAGTCAGTTATTATTAGGAAAAGAAAAAGGAGGTATGATGGCAGTTGTGAATAAGGCTAGGAGAGAGTTTGTTTTAAGATTTATGAAAGAAGTTATAGGAAGTGATCACATCAATCATTCTACAAGAGTATTATTTAAAGGGGTTGATAGTGGGTTTTTTAATGGTGCAGTTAGAGAACCTGTTGAGGGTGTGAAAGGTGCACTTAATTCTTTAGATTTACAAAAGCAATATGGAAATAAAGAAACATTAGAGTATATACTAGATGACTTTGCACATGAAGTTACTTGGTTTGACTAGTATTTTAGAACTATGAGTAACAATCCAGATGTAGTAGGACAAGCTATAGACAAAGTGATTAAAGAGTTAAAGTATAGTGGTTAGAAAGATTTTATGGATGAAAGAACAAAACTTCTGGATATTATGGATTATGCTGATATTAAACATATAAATTTTGATAAGTTCTATACTTGGAATGATAATGCACCATCTGGTTATCTTATTGGTTATATAGAAGACACTAAGACAGGTATTAAAAGAGGTGTTGATTGGGGTAAATGGGCTAACGATTTTGAAGAATTTAAAAATGATTTGAAAAGAAAATTTAAAAAAGAATATAGAAATGAATTGAGAAATAGTAGAGATTCTCAAGTAGCTGTTCTATGGTCTAACTATTTTAATGCAAAATATAAGGAATGGCATAAAGCACACTCTTCTTCTAGGGTAGTAGTGAATTCTAATGGTGATTCAGTTACTATTAATCAACCTGACCCAGTATTATACAAAGATGATAGTTATGAGAAACTTACAGAAGAAGAGCGTAAGGTACTTGAAGATTATATAGCATGGAAAAAAGAATTTGATGGTAAGTATTTATATAATGGTGCTACAGATTTATTCAGAGCACCCCAGGTTATAGGATCTAAAGTAAATGCTATTTATAATAGAAGAAGTAAAAATAGGGGTGCAGACAGAGAGGGATGGTGGAAAGCCAGGAGGCATGAGTATGGAAGAAGAATACTGGAAACTTTTACAAAGAGTTTAAGAGATACAGATTTTGGTGATGATACTACTGAAAATGACCCTGTAACATCTTTACTCCCTAGACATAGATTTCATAATAATAAAGTAGAAAGAGTTCCCCTTTTCTTTATAAACAAACTCACTGGCAAAGATAAGATAAGATTAAGTACAGATCTTATAGGAGCAAGTATGGCTTATGCTGCTATGGGAACTTAGTTCCATTCCCTTAGAAAAGTAAAAGAAAGTATAATGCTTACTACAGAGCAAATAAAACATAGAAATATTAGTATTAAAGGTAAAAGAGATACTGATTCCAGAGACTTTGGTAAATCTAGAAATTATAAATGGATTACAAGCTATGTAGATAAAGAATTATTTGGTCTAACTCATGGTGTAAAATTACATGATACTACTATGGTATTCTTAACAAAAACTGTGCAATGGCTAACTAAGATGGCTTCAAGATACATGCTTGGCGGTAATCTACATGGTGCTGTAGCTAATACTTTAATGGGTCTTACCGAAGTATAGAAGGAAGCTCATGCTGAAGAATTTTATACTAAAAAATCATTAGCTCGAGCTTATGCTAATTATACTAAAAGTATGATTAATGGTGATGATGGTGGGATGTTGATAGATGCTTTTAGATAGATTAAAAGGAATAAAGTAAATCAGTTCGCAGAATACTTTGATGTTTTTGGTGATAACTCCAGAGAGTTTCAATCTTATAATATGAGAAGAAACTAGGGAGAGATGGCTAGGCATACTTTAAAAATAGGAGATATAATGTTTCATAATGTAATGGCAGCCTATTCTTCAGGAGACCACATGATGCAACTTTTACCATTTATGGCTATGGCAGAGGAAATCACACTTCATTATCTTGATGATGATGGTTCTTATAAAACTACTTCACTATATGATGCTTATACTACTGTGTCTAATAGAGATGCTCATATTGATACTTTAGGAAAAGATATTGACAAAGGAAGAATGGGAACTGCTGGTAAATTAGGATTACGAAAGGATATTTACTATGTTAAAGAAGCTGGGGATGTCCAATTAGTACAAAAGTTACAAAAGTAGCAACAACGTTTAAAACTGTTTATTAAAGCTGTTGAAAATTTATCTCATTCTTTTACACCTTTTGATAATGAAGGATTTAAAGATGTATTAAAACTTATTGATGTTGATAAAATAGAAGGAGATCCTGAAAGTAGGGCAATTGAAGTTGCTTTACTTAAAGCTAAAAATAAGGAAGTAGAAATAAGAACTCAAATACATGATAAAACCTGGCAATAGGAGGATGAAGCTAATTTTAGATTGAGAGCTAGAGAAGTGGCTAATAGATTACATGGTGTATATAATATACATGATAAAACTGTCATTCAAACAAATATCCTGGGATCCATGGTTATGGCTATGAAAGGTTATATTTTAGGTATGATTGAAAGAAGGTTTGGCTCAAATCACTATAGTTTAGCCTTAGGTAAAGATGTTGAAGGTACTTTAATAACTGCATCTAAATTAATGAGATTAGCTCTTACTCCTGCATGCAAACAAGCTATGCTTCTACTTTTTACTCCCACTTATCACAGTGGTAAAAAATTAGAAATGGCTAGAAACTTAGGTTTTGATAAACATTAGTATAGTAATATGCGAAGAAATTTTGCAGACTTTCTTACAATAGTAGCTTTAATGTTATCAACTTACTTATTACAGTATATCCATGTTAATTATACTGGTGATGATGACCATACTAATACAGATTGGGCTTTAGGTATGTTGTATTATTTTACTAGAAGACTAAGATAGGAATAGGAAGCTTATAACTGGCCTGTTGCTTTTGTTACCAATGAAGCAAAAACTTTTACTTTATATGGTACAGCTCTCGCTTTCATTAATGATATTAATGATATCTATAAAGGACTTTGGAATAATTATTCAAGAGATTCTGATAGTATAAGTTTTCTTGGTTTGGAAATGGATAATAAAGGATTAGTTAAATTTTTTAAAAAAGCTCCTTATTGGAGGACAGGCTATACCTTAGGTTGGGATGCACTCAATAATGAATATAATCCATCTAAAACTTGGAAAGCGGCTGAATCTTATGAATATGCAAGAGCAACTAGGTAATTATTTTTATATAAAAAAGGGAGGTGTAATCCTCCCTTTTTATTTTTATTTTTATTGTTTTATTTTTTATTAGATACAATCAGCAATCTCATCTTCGAGATTATCTTTTTGTTCCTATGTCCAATCTTTAGCTTTATCATCTGCAACTATTTCAAAGTCATCATTCTTATTATCTTTATGTATTAAGTCTGACTATATTTGTTCCTGACTCACTTTATTAGATTCTACTTTTCCTTGTACCTATTCTCCAGCATTCTAAGACCCTTTACCATTCTAATTTAAGTTATCTTGTTTTATACCTAAATCTGATAAGTCAATTCCTTGTATTGTGGCCAGTCTTATAATTTCATCTTTAGCCTAAGATACCAAAGAATTAAAGTCTATATCAGTATTCTCATTTATTGGTATCTATAAAGAATGAGTCCTGACTCTTGTTATTACTTGTATTTTCTTTTCTATTTCTTCTTTAAGGTTAATATCATTTCCTTTAAGTCTCCTACTATTCATTTTTCTATCCTTAATAAACTCTAACTACTGAGAGTTGAACCCTAAACCTTTAAGAAGTGTTTCTATAAACTATCTTCTTTCACTAGTTATACTAGTAGCATATTCACTTATATAAATACGCACATTTACTCTCATACCAGCTTTAAAACTATTTGCATCTAGAACTAACTTCTCACCGTCTTGTAGAAGGTTATTATTAGCATCTAAACTGTAACTAGCTTCATCTGGACTCTTATAAGAAACTTCAATTGGAACAATATGCAAAGAAGCTACTTCTAAATCTGGGTACTCTTGCTTTAGTGCATTTCTGTAAGTGTTAAGCTGTACTTGATACTTAGCAAATATATTGTCAATAAAATTACTATCATCTCTGAAAGTTTTAAAGTCATATATATGTA
>ODAJ012155688.1_pt1 | contig 30511 bp, 22 predicted proteins | sample 1539241 | NCBI WGS metagenome assembly ODAJ01 (sample SAMN02144231, study PRJEB22623) | gut metagenome | biome: sheep rumen | host: Ovis aries | place: New Zealand
TCACTCCTCCTTCGGAAGGGCAAGGGGCAGGTTTCTACATCCCATCGCTGCTGGCTGTTTCTGCTGTCCACCACTATCTGATTAGCGTGGGTAAGCGCGTGCAGACCGCCCTGATTGTGGAGAGCGGTGAGATTCGCGAAGTGATGCATGCTGCCCTGCTGCTGGGTTATGGTGCCAGCGCTCTCTGTCCTTACATGACCTTCGCCGTACTGGATGACCTTGTAAAGAAAGGAAAAATCCAGGAGGAGTATGCCACTGCAGAAGAACATTATATCAAAGCAGTCGACAAGGGTCTGAAGAAGATTATGTCGAAGATGGGTATCTCTACCATTCGCAGCTATCGTGGTGCCAAGATTTTCGAGAGCATCGGACTGAGCGAAGAACTGCTGCGCCGTTACTTCGGCACCGAGGTGAGCACCATTGGTGGTATTGGTCTGAAGGAGATTGCGAGGGATGCCATCCGCCTGCATGAGGAAAGCCTCACCCCCAGCCCCTCTCCAAGATGCGAGAGGAGTGGTTTCCTAAAGAATCAGGGTCAGTTTGCTTGGCGCAAGGATGGTATCAAGCACGCCTGGAACCCAGAGACCATTGCTAAACTGCAACTGGCCTGCCGTCAAGGTTCTTACGAGAAGTTCAAGGACTGGGCAAAGACAGTTGATGAAAAGGAAAGCCCCATTTTCCTCCGCGACTTCCTTACCTTTAAGAAAGCTCCCCTCGCCTCTGGGAAAGGGGCAGAGGGTAAGGTATCCCTTGACGAGGTAGAGCCCGTGGAGAGCATCGTGAAGCATTTCGTTACTGGTGCTATGTCATTTGGTGCTCTAAGCATCGAGGCTCACGAGGCGCTGGCATTGGCCATGAACAAACTGGGAGCTCGCTCGAATACTGGTGAGGGTGGCGAGGATAACACCCGCTATCACTCAGAGGTGGATGGCGTGAGCCTGTCAAGCAAGACCAAGCAGATAGCCAGTGGTCGTTTCGGTGTAACTGCCGAGTATCTGGTGAATGCAGAGGAGATACAGATTAAGGTGGCACAGGGTGCTAAACCTGGTGAGGGAGGACAGTTGCCCGGCTTCAAGGTGAACGACATCATTGCCAAGACGCGCAATGCCATTCCTGGCATCTCGCTCATCTCGCCGCCACCGCATCACGACATCTACTCTATCGAAGACCTGGCACAGCTCATCTTCGACCTGAAGAATATCAACCCCACAGCTGCCGTCAGCGTAAAACTGGTAGCCGAGAGTGGTGTGGGCACCATCGCTGCAGGTGTTGCCAAAGCTAAGGCCGACCTTATCGTGATTAGTGGTGCCGAAGGAGGTACAGGTGCCAGCCCTGCCAGTTCAATGCGTTTTGCTGGTATCTCGTCCGAAATAGGTCTCGCTGAGACGCAGCAGACACTGGTGATGAACGGGCTTCGTAACCAAGTACGCCTGCAGACCGACGGACAGCTAAAGACCGCTAAGGACGTCATCATCATGGCCATGCTCGGTGCCGACGAGTTCTCGTTTGGTACATTGCCACTCATTGTGCTGGGCTGTGTCATGATGCGTAAGTGTAACACTAATACCTGTCCGATGGGTGTAGCTACCCAGAACCCAGAGTTGCGTAAGCACTTCGAGGGCCGTGCCGAGTACGTTGTCAACTACTTTACCTTCCTGGCTCAGCAGGTGCGCGAATACCTTGCTGAAATCGGAGTTCGTTCGCTGAAGGGAATCATCGGTCATACAGAACTGATAGAGAACCTCACCCCCGACCCCTCTCCAATGGGCGAGGGGAGTGATTACACCGAGAAGTGGCAAACCATCGACTTTGGGCGACTGCTACACAAGCCTGAGACGGACAAGGCTTTGTACTGGGACCGCGGCGCATTCACTAAGGTGACGGGCGTGAAGGACGAGGAAATCATCCGTGCTGCACAGAAGGCTATCGACAATCAGGAAGAGGTATCACTCGACTATGCCATCAAGAATACCGACCGTGCGGTGGGTACCATGCTCTCGGGTGTTATCGCCAAGAAGTATGGCGAGGATGGTCTGCCCGATGCAACCATTAAGATTAAGTTCAAAGGCTCTGCCGGTCAGTCGTTTGGTGCCTTTGCCGTGAAAGGATTGGATTTGCGTCTGGAGGGCGAGGCCAACGACTATTTCGGCAAGGGTCTCTCGGGTGGTCGCATCTCAATACTGCCACCAGCCCGTCGCAGCGACGACTTCAAAGCCGAGGAGAACATCATTGCCGGCAACACTGGTCTCTATGGAGCTACCAGTGGTGAACTCTATATCAATGGTAAGGTGGGTGAGCGCTTTGGTGTGCGCAACTCAGGAGCCCTCGCTGTCATTGAAGGTGCTGGCGACCACTGTTGCGAGTATATGACGGGCGGTCGTGTGGTCGTATTAGGTAAGACGGGTCGCAACTTCGCCGCTGGTATGTCGGGTGGTGTGGCCTACGTCTACGACCCTGACCATACGTTCGATTACTTCTGTAACATGGATATGGTGGAGCTCTCGCTGGTTGAGGACTCTGTATCACGCAAGGAACTGTTGGAACTCATCCGTCAGCACTATCTGCATACGGGCTCTGCCCTCGCAGGGCGCATGCTCGACGACTGGCACCGCTACATCGAGGATTTCATCCAGGTAGTGCCTATCGAGTATAAACGTGTGCTCGAGGAGGAGAAGATGAAAAAGCTGCACGAGAAGATTGCAGACATCCAGCGTGACTATTAACATTTCATGTTTAATGTTTAATGTTCAATGTTTAATGTTTAATGTAAAATGGGAAATCCAAAAGCATTTTTAGAGATACACCGCCAAGAGGCGGGTTACCGTCCTATTAACGATAGAATCCACGACTTTAGTGAGGTGGAGCAGACGCTCTCGACCCGCGAACGTAAGTTGCAAGCCTCACGCTGCATGGACTGCGGCGTGCCCTTCTGCCACTGGGCCTGTCCGCTGGGCAACAAAGCACCTGAGTGGAACGATGCCCTGTATAAGGGCGACTGGGAGTTGGCTTACAAACTGTTGAACAGCACCAACCCCTTCCCCGAGTTCACGGGGCGCATCTGTCCTGCCTTGTGCGAGAAGGCCTGCGTGCTCAACCGTTTCAACCACGAGCCAACCACCAACCGCGAAGATGAGTGCGCCATCACCGAGATGGCTTTCCAGGAGGGTTTCATCCAGCCGCATACCGATATTAAGCGTAATGGTAAGAAGGTGGCGGTGATTGGCGCTGGTCCTGCCGGACTGGCTGCTGCCAACGACCTGAACCTGATGGGCTACTCCGTTACTGTCTTCGAGAAGAACGAGGCTGCTGGCGGTCTGCTGCGCTACGGCATCCCTAACTTCAAACTCAACAAGGCCGTCATTGACCGCCGCATCAAGCTGTTAGAGCAGGAAGGCATTGAGTTTAGATTTGGTACCCCCCTCCAACTCCCCCCGAAGGAGGGAGGGCATGATTACCTTTCTATCGAGGAATTCAACAAGGCTCTTGGTGACCAAGCCCCCCTCCCCTCGGGAGGGGATGGAGGTGGGTTTGCCGTTGTCATCGCTACCGGCACCCCCACCGCCCGCGACCTGAAGGCTCCTGGCCGTGACCTGAAGGGTGTACACTTCGCCCTCGAACTGTTGTCACAGCAGAACCGTGTGCTGGCTGGCATGGAGTTCTCTAAGGACGAACGTGTCACTGCCAAGGGCAAGGACGTGCTGGTCATCGGAGGTGGCGATACTGGTTCTGACTGCATCGGCACGGCTCATCGTCAGGGTTGCAAGAGTGTCACTCAGATAGAAATCATGCCGCGACCCGTTGAAGGTCCTGAAGACCCGCAGAACCCTTGGCCCAACTGGCCGCGCACCCTCAAGACTACCTCATCGCACGAAGAGGGCTGCACCCGTCGCTGGAACATCAACACGCTGGAGTTCTTGGGAAAGGACGGCAAACTGACTGGTGTCAAAGTGCAGGAGATTGACTGGAAGCCCAACCCAGAAGGCGGTCGACCCATCATGGTGGAGAAGGGCAAGCCCGAAATCATCAAGGCGGAACTGGTTCTCCTCGCCATGGGCTTCCTGAAGCCAGAGCATCCGGAGTATCCCAAGAACGTCTTCGTATGTGGTGACTCTGCCAATGGCGCCAGCCTAGTAGTTCGCGCTATGGCCAGCGGCCGTCAGACAGCCCAGAAGGTCGCAGCCTTCCTGAAGTAAAGGAAACGCTCCTTGAAACAAATAGACCTCGCAGCGTAATTTACATCTGCGAGGTCATTTTTTTTTGATGAGATTTCCTATATAGCATACATGCCTACATATTTTTGTCCTATTCCATTGTAATAAAGATGTTTACAAAAATTACAGCCTACATTTAGCCTACACAATGCCTACACAAAACCACCTCAATTATACAGCTAATGCAGCGCTGAGTACAGCTAATACGGCGCCGGGTACAGCTAATACAGCGCTGGGTACAGCTAATAACGACAAAATTCTCTAGAGAATTTTTGCCGAGCACAGCTATCTCATCCTATTCCCTATCGCTATTTCTCCAAAAATAATGTAGGTTTATGTAGGCTCCGTGTAGGCTTTATGTATGCAAATATTATATTATATCACTGTATTACAAAGACATACGACGAAAACATGTAGGCATGTATGCTATATTGGAAATTCCTCAATTGTGTGCGTATTGGCAAGAAGTGAATATATATCATCGCTTGAGCAAGGTCAGACGGACATGCAGCTTTCTACGTTCATGCTTATTGCCAATGCGCTGGGTTTGCGATTCTCTTTAGTTATTGGATAGATGAATACGTGAAAAAGGGCCAGTTTTTTTGTGTTCAACTCATAGAAGAAACTATTCCAAAATCGCAGAATGCCATTCTATCAGTTTGGCCAGATGATGTATCTTGACAAGTAACAGCAAGTAATCCCCAAATTCTTCATTCCATACAATTAGCAAGATATTTTTATGAAATATCTCGCTGATTTCTTTTTTGTGTCCAAATTGTTTCGTGTTTTTGCATACCCAATTTTACCCTTTCAGCCACCCAATGGATAGAAAAGACTAACGCAATTGGGGTCATATCAAAGGCTGGTCTTTATGGCGGAACTTACGCAAGAAATGAATCAAAGGAACCGTCCCGGTGATCCAATTCCTAGGCTTTCGCCTCTTGTTATGTGCAAAGGAGCAGGCAAGATCGAATTGGCTATATCTTATGCCCACAACGTCTACAGAATCTGGCATCATTGCTAAGTTCTATACCGCAATTAGGACACAAACGCATTGCGAAGGGTTCCTCAGAAGTCGTTTCGTTATTCATAAGAGATGTTCCACACCATCTACAGAATCTGGCATCACTGCTCAGTTCTTTACCACAGTTAGGACAAATTACACCAGGCTTCTCCTGTTTAGAGGTGTTCTGAACATTCTCTTCTTTATGTGTACTCTCTTTAACAGCTTCTAGTTTCTTCTTATCTTCCTCACGTTGCTTTTGTTCATGCTTTATGCGTTCCAATTCTGCCTGTTTCTCTTTCTCAAGTCTCTTCTGCTCTTCCTGCTCAGCAATTCTTTTTTCTTGTTCAAGCCTTTTTTGTTTTTCCATTTTCTCACGTTCTTGACGTAGCTGTTCTTGTCGCAGTTGTTCTTGTCGAGCTTTTTCTTCCTTCTCCTTTTGTTCCCTCTCTATTCGTTCTTGCTCTCGTCTTTGTTTCGCTGACATGGGGAAATGGCAACCGCAGTATGGACACTGGTCAATACCAGTCTCTATCTCTTTATCACAATTGGGACAAATCATAATTTATAGATATAAAATGGATGAATTAAAACCTCCATGCTCTTTTGTGAGCAATAAAAGCATAAATTATATAAAACAGTAACAAGGCAAAACATATAGGATTATATGTCTCAAGCCAACTCCGCCCTGATGTTGTTATATATGGACTAGCACTAATATATGATGAATCCGCATTAACACCAACTGCACCATCCTGTTTCAATTTTTGAGCTAAAAGTTGTTGACAAGAGTTAAGAAATTTTTCTGCATTATACCTTTCTTCTATAAGATAGCACCCATGATTATCTGTAGGCACTTTCATTGACAACGTTATGTCCTTGGCGGTTGCATTTTCATTCCATGAAACAACTGTATATATGTCCTCGTATCCATTCCTAGAATTTAAATCATAAAACATTCCACAATTTGATATTAAGAATAATCCCATGATTAGGACAAATGATATGGGAACCCTTCTTTTAATACTATACCATATTGTTATCAAGAATATTATAATTGAAAGAATGACACCTAAATACGCATTTCGTACGATAAACATTTCACAGGTGCCGATAGCCCATATACACATAACCATGAATGTTGCCATCAGCATTGCAGGTAGCAATGCCCATCGAATATCCACGCGCTTCGTGTTGCTTCCTTTATTCGCGTTATCTTCTTTGATTTCTGTTCCGCAGTACTCGCAGAACAAACTATCGTTGGCAATTTCCTTGCCGCATTTTGAACATTTCATATTGTTTTAGATTTTAGATAATAATTCTCGCTTCTTCTCGGTAAATTCTTCTTCGGTGAGAACACCCGCTTTGCGCAAGCCATCCAACTCTTTTAACAGAGAGAACACATCCTTTTCCTCCTGCTTTTGGTGTGGTTGTGAGGACTGTTGCTGTCCAGATGTAGTTGGTGGCATCGTCTGGTTAATCATGTCACCCATGAGATTTGACATCTTGCTTGCGAGGGGCTGGGCCATACCCATTCCTACAATAGTACCCATTACCCCACTAGGATCACCGCCCATTGTGCCAAGACTCTCGGCAGCTTTCTCTGTAGTGTCAAATGAGCGTTCCACACGATAGACATCCAAGTTCTCTGCACGACGTTTTAGACGCATACGCTCCTCAATGTCCTGAGCCATGAGTCGTTGATATTCTTCAATAACTTTTTTCACACGTAGATCATCATCTACAATGGATATTGCCTCCATGTTAAAGAGTTCCAGCTTTACACCATACTTCTCTAACGTACTTTGTACAGACGGCTTTACGGCAGAAGAGACTTCAAAGACCAAACCTTCCAACTCCATGGGCCCCAACTGATGCTCACGGGCGAAGCGATTGACGGCTGTTTTGACTTGTTCCGTTATGATTCCACTGAAATACTTCTGCAGCATATAAGTATCTAACGAGGTATTAGTACCAAACAAGCGTGTAAGGAATTGGCGTGCCTCACCAGCTTTCACGGCAATGCTACCGCTGCATCTAACAGGTATGGGGACTCTGAAGTTACGGTCAAGCATATTGAAAGGAGGAATGAGAAATTTAGTATCCATTACCACAGCCTTGTTGATGTAATACACCTCGGCCTTAAATGGACTTTCATGACCAAAAGGTAAGCCGACGAGCTTATCAAGAATGGGAAGATTCTTTGTAGATAGTGTGTATGTACCTGGCGCAAAGATGTCTGCGATTTGACCTTCTTTGACAAAAACAGCCACTTGTGCAGGGCCTACTACCAACTGAGTACCCAATCGGAGCTGATCCTCACGAGGTCCAAAACGTTTTTCCCGAGGTTCCCATTTCCATACCAAAGTGTTTTCTGTCCCCCGATATGTTAGAACGTCTATAAATGCCATAATATATTATTTTGAGGTATTGTAGTATGCGATAGCCATAATAACCAGTTCAAATAGTAGAATTCCAATAAAGAATATACCATAAGAGAGGCTGAATAGCATTAGTGCAGCACGCACTAATCCAGTTAACAAGAAGAGTATCGTAATTGTTATCTTCAAAGCGTCAGCTATCTTTGAGGCAAACAGCCAGTATAAAAGTCCGGCTGTAATTGCTAGACTAAGATTAACGAGCATACAAGAATCCATTTCATAGCCGTCAATCACCACTCCAAAAAGAGTATTGAAGATGGCTATGGCCGCAATAATTATAATAAGCAGTTTTTTCATAGTTATAGTATTTTATTTTGCTCCTTTTCTTCTGTTACATTCTCTGCACAACATCTGGCAATTCTCTGCTACCGTTCTGCCACCTTCTCGCCAAGGAGTGATGTGGTCGCCTTCCATAAATTCAAAGTCAAACTCTTTGCCACAAAGTGGACAGATGTGGTTCTGCTTCTCCCATACTGCCAACTTAATATCTTCAGGGAATGCACGCAAGTCGAGGTAACGCTCATCACCTGTCAATACAAATGGTATGATGCCTGATTGTTTCTGAATCTCGCTATCACGCATCAATTCTGAGATACGCTTGCCAAGAGCAGCAGTATCCAGCGTTTCTATACCATATTTATCATAGAGCCAAGCCCAATCCAAACCCTTCATAATCTTCTTAAACTTCTTCATATCGAAGTTGGTAATAGCCCAGTTCAATACCGCCTGAAAATACGACCATAGATTATTGGCATTGGGGTCGTGCTGGTGAGCTGCCATGTAGCCTACTACTGATTGTCGATGACCGCCTCGTGTCTCGTGGTCGGCAATCCACTCCAAGGCAACCTTTAAGAAGTCCTGACGAATCGGTGTACCATTGACGAGGTCTTTACCCAAACGGGCTGCACCGCTATTCGACTTCGAAAAATGACGCTTAGCATCACTCACAAAAGGACCTGCATAGATGGCGTTGTTGATTTCCTGGTCATTCAGCGGTTTGCCTGCTATGTTAATGGTCTTAAACCACTCCAGTTTCTCTGATGCCTCACCTTCACAAACGTAGATAGTAAGCGGATAGTTGAGGATGCGTTTCTGAATATCTGCGGGCTGATTGAAGAAGTTCTTGAAATCGTATGAGAACTTGCCTGCCACATATTCGCAGAGTGAGAGTGTGCGTTGCTGGCCATCCATCACCTCATAGGGACATTCTGCATCCTCGCTACGTTTTACCCAGTACATCACGTTCAGCGGATAGCCCTGCAATACAGTATGTATCACAGCTTGCTGTTCCTTCTCATTATAGATAAACTCACGCTGATATGGCGGACGAATATCCAACAGTCCGTCATAGCCACGAACGCCCTGCTCGTCGTTATTTACATAGCCCTTGGTAATGTCGCCAACAGTCACTTCTAATTGTCTAATTGTCATCATAACTTTCTAGGATTTTTGTTACGAATAATAATACGGGCATATGGTAATGAAACTAAACCTTTTTTGAGGATATAAAGGGAATTCATATTTGCTGTAACATGTGCTTTGTTGCCCTGCATTCGTAAATTATTTATTGTATCTTGACCCATGGCCTTAACACCCACTGAACGTAACCAATCTGTATCACTTGTATTTCCAATTAATTCAAATTGATTGGGATTATATTTATCGAGGAAAGTTATAGGAACACCCATCAGTCCATCATAATCACATGGTATATCCGACGTACTACTAACATCTATTGCATCATAATTTTCATATGTGGGGTATTCTTCAGCAGAGTATCTGCAAACTAAATCAAGTTCTTCATTTCGTTTAGGTATTTCAAGATTTGTAAACCAAATTACGCCAGAAACCCGAATCATGTTTTCTCGATGATCTCCAGCTGTAGCCTTGTCTTCATAAGGAGAAAAGAAATGAGCTGCGCCTCCCTTAAATCCGTAACCAAGCCACAATTTATTATTTTTAATCAAGGGAAATACCTCTTTGTATTTTATTGCATTCTGATGCCCAACTATAATAAACTGCTTTTCGTATTCCATCAATTGGCCAATATACTCTCTAAATAATGAGAACGGAGGATTGGTAACTATGATATCTGCTTGTTTCAGCAATTCAATGCATTCAGGGTCACGGAAGTCACCTGTTTTCAGAATGGAGCAAACATTCTTGTCGTTCTTTAGCAAGTATTGGACATCTGACAAGTCAACAGCACCATCTCCATTAAGGTCTTTGACCTCCGAAATCTCTACTTTATAGGCAATCTTCTTGGGTTCATCCGTAAAGTCGCCAAAGTCAATCATAAGTTCATTGCCCTGTACTGGTGAACCATTATAGCAGGTACAAATCAGTTTCTTCAATCCCAATTGATTGAAGCGAAGTGCAAAATACTTGAAGAAATTACTCTCGTAAGGGTCGTCACAATTACACAGCACCACCTTATCACGGAAATGAGGCCAGTAGTGTTGCAATTCCCTTTCAATGTCAGTTAGCTGAGTATAGAACTCATCCTTCTTAGCCGTCTTGGCTGCATTTAGGTTTTTATTAGCCATACGCTATGCATTGTGCGTATTGCTTATCTTCGGAGTTGGTTATCTACGACACAAAAGGAGCATGGACGTTCATCATCCACACTCTGAGGTCGTAGGAATAACCGTCAATCCAGATAAGTCGCGCCCATGCATTCGCATGAGCGTTTGCGACATATTCTTCGGATTGAACAACTATTGAAATTTCCTACGTTTCAGAGTGTTCCGAATAACAGCAAACGCTTGTTATATTTCCAACTAAAAACATACTGCCACCCTACTCTAAGGGATGAGCCGAAGCTCCGCTGTTTACAGCGATTGGCCGTACTTGAATGCAAAGATACAAATAAGTAAGGACATTACAAAACAAAAAGGCAACTTTTTGTTTTTGTGACGGGACAGTATGTCGCACTCACTGAGAGTACTCATCATACCCGCCTCTATTGTGTACTTTTACTCCGCCCCTACCAAGAGCAGACGATAGGGACGGAGTGCCAATAATATATGAGGTCTGATGGATGATGGAAGACAAAACAAACGGAATATGAAAAAGAAATTATTTAAATATACAATCAGAATAGTTTCAGGACTCTTTACCTTGCTTTGGGGGCTTGTGGCATGGGCTGCACTATATCCAGACGAGAATTATCATCATTGTGAATCTGGGCAAGATGAGATGAGTGCAACAACTTTGACACATCCTCTTATTGTCTTACTTCTTTTTCTTGTCAGCCAGATACATTCCAAGGAGGATGAGGGCTGTGCCCAGCAACAGATAGATGGTTATCTGTTCTGAGAGAATCATCCAGGCAAAAATGATGGTGACGACAGGATTCAGGTAGACATAGTTGGTGGCTACAACAGCCCCCAACTTTTTCAGTACCCAATTCCATGCCAGGAAGCACACCATCGAGGCTATGCAGCCCAGAAACAGCAGGTTCCAGATGAGTTGAGGCTGTGTAGCAAGCTGTTCTATGCCTAGTCCTGGTCGCCAAATATAATAAGGTATCATGGACAGCAGGCCATAGAAGAAGACCTTGCGCGTAATAAACACGGTGCCATAACGACTGCTGGCGCGAATCATGAGCAGGCTGTATACGCCCCAGCAGAGTGCGGCGCTGAAAGCCAACAGGTCGCCATAGGGGGAAAGGTGTAGTACGAAATGTCCGTTCAGCACCACCAGTACCACTCCAACAGCAGCCATCAGCGTACCCAGCGACTGCCTTTTGTTAAGCCGTTGAGACTTGAAAAAGATGGAGATGAGTGCAGTTGCCACGAGTGGACTAAGGCTGACAAGGAGCGATGTGTTGGTTGTCGTCGTGTAGTTCATGGCGCTGTTCTCTGTCAGGAAGTAGAGCGAGCCACCCGTTACGCCCAATGCTGCCATGAGCAGCTCATCCTGCCAAGATGAGGCTATCCATCGGATGCCCTTAGTGAGACAGTAGCCCAGTAGCAGCGCATAGGCTATGATGAAGCGTAGTGTAAAAATCTGTGCGGGCGACAGTCCACCCAGCAGCAATAGTTTGGTGAATACAAACGTAGAGCCCCATATTGCTACAACTATGAAGGCTACAGCATGATAGAGTATTTGCTTTTGTGTTGTCATTTTCGGCTGCAAAGATACTAAAATTCTCTCATTATGCCGCTATTCTCTCCTAAAAGAGTATAAAAAATTAGTTTAGCTGATGAATCATCCGAAACTTATCGGGAAAAGTTGGCTTTCCTTTTGGTTCTTTACTTGCTTATTCGTAACTTTGCAGCAGAATTAGAATAAGATATGGAACAACTGCTGCACTATTGCTGGAAACACAAGATGTGGCCTATTGGCGGCATGCAGACCACCGATGGTCAGGAGGTAGAAGTCATTGACCCTGGCCTGCACAACCGAAACAGTGGGCCTGACTTCTTTAATGCCAAGGTGAAGATTGGCGGTACATTGTGGGTAGGCAATGTAGAGATTCACGACAAGTCCAGCGACTGGTACTTACATGGCCACGACCACGACGAACATTACAATAATGTGGTGCTGCACGTGGTGGCTGTTGCCGACCGCGACGTACAGATGCAGTCGGGCCACTTCGTGCCGCAGACGTGTCTGACAGTCCCTCCGTCTGTTTACGACAACTACGAGGAACTGCTGCGCACCGATGTGTATCCACCGTGTTACCGCATCATTCCTGACCTGACACGCCTGACTATCCACTCCTGGATGGCTGCCCTGCAAACGGAGCGCTTGGAACAGAAGACCATAGCCATTGAACAACGCGTCAAGCAGGCTGGCGGCTCGTGGGAAGATGCTTATTTCCAGACTATGGCACGCAACTACGGTTTTGGCATCAATGGCGATGCCTTCGAGGAGTGGGCGCGTCATATACCTTTGCAGGCTGTTGGCAAGCACCGTGACAACTTGTTTCAGATAGAGGCTATCTTCATGGGACAGGCAGGACTGCTGGAGCTGAGCGCTGTCCCTGAGCACTACCAGAAGGATGCACTCAACGAGGGTTATTTCAGTAAGCTGCGCAACGAGTACCAGTATCTGGCTCACAAGTTCTCGCTGACGCCGATGAATGCCCAGCTGTGGCGCTTTCTGCGACTGCGCCCACAGAATTTCCCTCACATCCGTATTGCCCAGTTGGCTAACCTCTACTACCAACGGAAGGCTGGTCTTTCGGCACTCATCGACTGCCAGGACATGCCAGCGATGGCCGAGATGCTGCGTACGCAGGTGACACCCTATTGGGAGACGCACTACACCTTTGGCTCTGAGAGCTTTCGCAATGCCAAGCACCTGTCGCCGTTCTCCATCAATCTGCTGATGATTAACACCTGTGTACCTATGCTCTTTGCCTACGGGCGCCACAGCATGAAGGAGGCACTCTGCGACCGTGCCTTTGACATTCTGGAGCAGTTGAAGGCTGAGAACAACCACATCATCCGCATGTGGAAAGAGTGCGGACTGGACGTCAAGAGTGCTGGCGACTCGCAAGCCCTTATCCAGCTGAAGAAAGAATATTGCGACAAGAAGGAATGTCTGCGCTGTCGCATCGGTTATGAATATCTGCGCGCTTCACGCTAACTGATAACTGATAATTGATAATTGAGAAATGAGCAAATACATCTATGAAACACGCATGGAGGTACGTGACTATGAATGTGACATTGAAGGCATCGTCAACAATGCCAACTACCTCCACTATACAGAGCATACGCGCCACCTGTTTCTGAAACACTGTGGACTGAGCTTTGCTGAGATGCACGAGAAAGGTGTCGATGCCGTAGTGGCACGCATGAACCTGCAGTACAAGACTCCGCTACGCTGCGACGACGAGTTTATCTCCCGCCTGTGGCTGGAGAAGCAGGGCATCAAGTATGTCTTCCATCAGGATATCTTCCGTGCCTCTGACGAGGCGCTCTGCTTCCGCGGCGACATCACACTGGTATGCCTGGTCAATGGCCGACTCAGCGGCAGTGAGGACTACGACCGTGCCTTTGCACCCTATTTGCCGAAAGAGTAATGACAGAGACTACATCATTATGGACGGGACCGTCGCCCCAGACATTTATCTTCGACCTGGACGGTACACTGCTGGACACCTTGCGTGACCTGGCAGCATCTGTCAACTATGCCCTGCAAACCTGTGGCATGCCCCAGCATAGCATTGACGACGTGCGCCGTTTTGTAGGCAATGGCGTTAGACTGCTCATGGAGCGTGCCGTACCCGATGGTGCTGCCAATCCACAGTTTGAACAGGCCTTTGCCACCTTCCGCCAGCACTATATGCAACACTCGCTGGACACGACACGTCCCTATGAGGGTGTCCTGGAGATGCTGCAGGCCCTGCGAGCCCGTGGCTGTCGAACGGCAGTGGTCAGCAACAAGTTCTATGCTGCCACGCAGGAGTTGTGTCGCCATTTCTTTGCCGACAGTATCGAGGTGGCCATTGGCGAGCATGAGGCAGAAGGCATTCGCAAGAAACCAGCTCCCGACACCGTCAACGAAGCTTTGCGACAGTTGGGCGTCAGTCGTGAAGAGGCCGTCTATGTGGGCGACAGTGATGTCGACGTGGCGACAGCAGCAGCCAGTGGCATGCCGTGCATCAGTGTGCTGTGGGGCTTCCGCGACCGCGAGTTTCTGTTGGCACATGGTGCCACCCGCTTCATCAGTCATCCCAGTGAATTACTAACGATTCTATAAGCCATGCAGGAAGAAGAGATATACTATACCTTGGCGCTGACACGCATGATGGGCTTTAACTTTCAGACAGCCCTGCTGCTCTACCGCGAATTGGGTGGAGGCAAGGCAGTCTATGACCATCGTATGGACATCGGTGACGTTATGCCTGATGTCACGCCGCGGCTGCGCGAGTCGATGAAGAACTGGGACGATGCCCTTCGACGTGCTGCTGCCGAGATGGAGTTCATGCAGAAAGGTGGCATCCGTGCACTGTGTATGAATGATGCCGACTATCCTCAGCGCCTCCGTGAGTGCGCTGACGCCCCCATCGTACTCTATTATAAAGGTACTGCCGACCTCAACCAGCAACGAGTCATCGATATTGTCGGCACGCGCCACTGTACCACCTATGGTCAGGATTTGATACAGCACTTCGTCAGCGACCTCAAACGATTGCTCCCTGGCGTGCTGATAGTCAGCGGACTGGCATACGGCATAGACATCTGTGCTCATCGCAATGCCTTGGCGAATGGTTTTGAGACAGTGGGTGTGTTGGCCCATGGTCTTGATCAGATCTATCCGCCACGCCATCGCGACACGGCCATAGAGATGATTAGGCAAGGCGGACTGCTCACAGAGTATATGAGTCAGACGGAGGCTCTGCCCAACAACTTCCGCCAGCGCAACCGTATTGTGGCAGGCATGAGCGATGCCACCATTCTCGTGGAGAGTGCCTACAAGGGTGGGGGACTCATTACCTGTCGTATTGCCCAGGAATATGGGCGCGACGTCTTTGCCTTCCCAGGAGCGGTAGGAATGCCTGCCAGCGAAGGATGTAACAAGATTATCCGCGACAATATGGCGGCACTCATCACCTCTGCTGCCGACTTCCTGGAGTCTGTGGGGTGGCATACAGCTACGGCGCGCCCTGATGTGGTGGAGCGCCAGCTGTTCCCTGACCTCACTGCCGATGAACAGCGCGTTGTCAATCTGCTGCAGCAGACCAACGACTTGCAGCTGAACATCCTCAGCGTGCGTAGCAATATCACCATCAGTCAGCTCACCGCCTTGCTCTTCTCGCTGGAGATGAAGGGCATCGTCAAACCATTGGCAGGCGGTATTTATCACCTTATTAATGCTTAATTCTTAATGCTTAATTCGTAATGAATGTACAGATAGAATCCACATGGAAGGAGCACCTGCAAGAGGAGTTTGACAAGCCTTACTTCCAACAGCTCACGGCATCCGTGCGCCAGGAGTATACCACGACAACCTGCTATCCGCCAGGAGCCTTGATTTTCAATGCCTTCAACCTCTGTCCTTTTGACAAGGTGAAGGTGGTCATCATTGGTCAGGACCCTTACCACGAACCAGGTCAGGCCCATGGGCTGAGTTTCTCCGTGCAGGACGGCATACTGTTTCCACCCTCCCTGCAGAACATCTTCAAAGAGATACAGCAAGACCTGGGGACACCGATGCCCTCCAGTGGTAATCTGACGCGATGGGCAGAACAGGGCGTCTTGTTGCTCAACGCCACACTGACTGTCCGTGCCCACCAGGCCAACAGTCACTCTGCATTAGGTTGGCAGACGTTTACGGATGCTGCCATCCGCGCCTTGGCAGCCCATCGCCATCATCTGGTGTATATGCTATGGGGTGGCTATGCACGTTCAAAGGCGAAGATGATTGACCAGCAACAGAACCTCGTGCTGGAGTCTGTCCACCCCTCACCGCTCTCTGCCAATCGTGGCGGCTGGTTCGGTCAGCATCAGTTCTCCCGCTGCAATCAGTATCTGCAGGAAAATGGCATGGAGCCCATCAGATGGTAAATAGTTAAATTGTAAATAGTCCAATAGTCCAATGAACAAGGTTCCTCCTATATTAGAAGTCGGCGGTGTGCTGATATCCTCGGAAATCATCACGGAGTGTTTTTGCTGTGACTACGAGAAGTGCAAGGGCATCTGTTGTGTAGAAGGCGATGCTGGCGCACCTGTTACTCTTGACGAGATAGCTGACATAGAAGATTGTCTTGACACCGTCTGGCCCGACCTCTCTGCTTCCGCACAAAGTGTTATCGACAAACAGGGAGTAGCCTATGCCGATCGTGATGGTGACATGGTAACCAGCATTGTACGGGGTAAAGACTGCGTATTTACTTGCTATGATGGCGATAACTGCCTATGTGCATTAGAGAAAGCCTATCGCAATGGCAAGACACACTTCTGCAAGCCTATCAGCTGTTCGCTATACCCTATCCGTGAGAAGAATTTCGGCAACGGACTCATAGGTCTGAACTACCACCGTTGGGAGGTCTGCCGCGATGCTATAGAAAAAGGGAAGGCGCTGGGCCTTCCCGTCTATCAGTTTCTGAAGGAACCGCTCATTCGACGTTTTGGCGAGGCGTGGTATCAGGAGCTCTGCGAAGTAGCAGCTCAGCTAACGGCTAATAGCTAATTGCTAACAGCTCTCTTTCCGATATTCCGAAGGACTGACGCCAACGTGTTCCTTGAAGTACTTCCCTAAGAACGACTGGTTGGGGAAGTGCAGCTCGTCGGTAATCTCCTTGATGCTCTTTGGCGAGTTCTTCAGCAGCACGCGTATCTCCAGAATGACATAGCTGTCTATCCACTCGTTGGGTGTACGCTTGCTGACGCTCTTCACCACCTCAGAGAGGTATTTGGGTGTGATGCTTAGCGCTTGTGCATACCAGCCTACACGGCGCTCTGTCCGGTAGTTCTCCTGAAGCAGGGTGATAAAGCGTGCAAAGATAATGTCACTGCGGTTTTGCTTCTTACCAGTGCTCTGCTCTATGCGATAGATGACACCCGACATGTCATAGAACATAGCCAGCAGCAAGGCCTGCACCAGTTCTGTGCGGTAGTGATGGCTCTCGTCAGCCATCTTCTTGCGGATGGTCTGGTAGAAGTTGTCATAGGTTTGGATCTCTTGAGGTGTCAGACTCACCACGGGGTTGTTCATGGAGAAAAGCAGCAGCGACGACACGTTCTTGACGTTCTGTACAAAACCATGATAGAACTGTGTGCTCAGCATGATGCACAGACACTCGAAGTCGTCGGATGGCTGGTAGTTGTCAACGATATGACGCTCAGAGATGAAGAACAGGTCCCCAGGACGCACCGTCTGTTCACGGGTGTCTATGCTATAGGTTGCCTTTCCTTTGCGGCATAGTGCCATGATGATGAAGTTCAAGCGTTGAGGCTCTTGGGAGATAGAAGCATGGGCTATCTGGTCTGTCAGTACCAGACCGCCTGGCAAGTATAGGGCGTTGCCCCATTCGCGTGCTTGCTCCAATGTTGTGTCAATGATATTTTTGTTTACCATGTCTTGATGGGCAGTGTCTGCCTGGCTTTTATAGTGAATGTTTTCTGTTGTTTATTATATAATAAGGTGATAGTCCCTTTCTTACGTGCCTTGATTTCACACTTTCGTACGTTACCACCCTTCCACTCGAAGCTGACTTCGTAGCCGCCACGGGCGCAGAGTCCGCTCACCTTGCCCTCGCTCCACTGCTTCGGACAGGCTGGCAACAGCTCAATGATGGTGATTGGCTTTTGACCGTTAGCCATTTGCTGTTGGCTTTGCATCAGCATCTCGCAGACACCGGCAGTACCACCGAAGTTACCATCAATCTGGAAAGGTGGGTGAGCGTCCATCAGGTTAGGATAGGTGCCGCCGCCTCTTACGTAGTTGGGAGCACTACCGCCCTCTGGAGCTACGGGAGTCAGCAGCTTTCGGTATATCTGGTAGGCCTTCTCGCCATTCTTCAGTCGGGCCCACAGATTGATGCGCCAGCCTGTCGACCAGCCTGTCGTCTCGTCGCCTTTCTGTATCAGGGTCTGCTCGCAGGCCTTCAGAAGTTCTGGTGCCGTGACGTGATGACCTGGATATAGACCTATGAGGTGGCTTTGGTGACGATGGGTGGGGTCTGGGTCTTTCCAGTCATAGTACCATTCATTCAGGTCACCGTCCTTACCAATGGTGTAGGGGTGTAGTTTGTTGAGCGCTCGCTTATAGGCAGTAACATTGTCGCCACACAGCCTTCCTGCTGCCACCACGCTGAGCAACAGCTCGCGGATAATGGCCAGGTCGGCCGTACCGCCATAGCAGGTAGTACCACGGTAGCCTTTGTCCGTGACATACACGTTCTCCGGCGATGTCGATGGTGCCGTGATGAGTTCACCGGGGTGCTTGGGGTTTTCTATCAGCCACTGTAGACAGAAGTCGGCTGCACCCTTCATCAGCGGATATGCGGTATTTCTCAGGTAGTTTCTGTCCTGTGTAAACAGGTAGCGCTCCCATAGTGTCTCGACGAGCCATGCACCACCCATGTTCCAACAACTCCACATCGGACTCTCCCTGTTCTCTCCCACAGGGTTGGTCATTGCCCACAAGTCGCTGTTGTGACTGGCACACCAGCCCTTGCTGATGCCATAGAAGTTCTTGGCGGTATAACGGCCGTTCTGGGCTAATGACTGTACAAAGCCGTCCAGCGGCTCAGCCATCTCTGCCAGGTTAGCCACGAAGGTTGGCCAGTAGTTCTCCTCCAGATTGATGTTCATCGTGTAGTTGCCACGCCACGGTGACCACAGGTGCGGTGTCCATAGTCCTTGCAGGTTGGCTGGTACCCCCTTGGTGCGCGACGAACTGATGAGCAGGTAGCGGCCGTATTGGAAGTAGAGCGTCTCCAGATAGTTGTCGTCCAACTTCTCGCCCAACAGGCGGTCGGTGGGTATGTTCAACATGTCGTCACTCTCTCTTGGCTTGCCCAATCGCAGTTGCAGCCGGTCGTAATACTGTCGGTAGTCACTGACATGTCGCTGAAGGAATTCCTGGTATGTGTAGTTCTTCGTATGCCAGATGTCGTCAATGGCCTTTTCCAGATAGGGTGCTCCCTCGCGCACGGGATGGCGGTCGAAGCCGTTGAAGCTGGTACGGTTCACTATGTAAATCACCACTTCCTGGGCATCGTGGATGGTTAGCGAGCTGTCGCTGGCTACGATGCTTCCTCCCTTGTTGGTGGCTTGCAGAATGGTGCAGAAGTGTATGCTCTCTACTGGGTCGTCTACGGCATGTCCTGTCTGTGTCAGTTGGTTACCTTTGGCTTTCACCTTGTGGGGCACCTGTGCTGTCAGCGACAGGCGTATGTTCAGCTGTCCTGTCAGTCGGATGGCGATGAGACTGTCTGGCGCTGAGGCGAAGTATTCGCGCTTGACGAGTGAACCGTCACGCACAAAACAATCGCTGACCACTGCCGAGTCCAGACTCAGTTGGCGCTGATAGCCATTGATATGCCCTTTGTTCAGGTCTTCTATCAGCAGTGTGCCTAATGGTTGGTAAAAGGCTGAGTTATGTCCCTCTACATACAGTTGCAACGAGTCGGCGCGTGCATAATCCTCTTTGAATAGTGCCTCTCTGATTTTGGGTATCCACTGGGCAGCACCAGTGCCTTCGTTGTGGTCTACGGGTTGTCCCGTCCATAGCGTGATGTCGTTTAGGTGAATGAGACAACTGTCCGTACCGCTATATACCAACGCTCCTAAACGGCCGTTGCCAATGGGCAGCGACTCCTCGAAATACTGTGCCGGATGGTCATACCATAGGCGCATGGGTGGTTGATGTTGGGCGTAGCACAATGTCGTAAAAAACAGTGCCGCCACGAATACAATCTGTTTCATGACGGCAAAGTTACGAAAAAACGAGAGAAATACAAAAGGAAAGCTTGCTTTTCTTTTTATTTCACCTTAGTTACCAGTTAAATAGTTAGTAGTTCATTTAATGTCAAGGTAGTTAGTTGGCGGGTTAGTGTGCCGCCCACAGTCTCTATAGACGCGGGCGGTTTTCTGTATGTTTTATTTTACGTCTAGCACCAGTGACTGTGTGTCGGCACTGTTGCAGCCTATCATGATGTCAAAGCGGCCGGGCTCGAAGACGGGCTCTCCTTCAGCATTCATGTATTGCAGTTGTTCTCGACCAATGCGGAATGTCACGCGGCGCTGCTCGCCAGCCTTCAGATGGATGCGCTGGAAACCGCGCAACTCCTTCATCGGACGGGCAACAGATGCTGCCTGCTGGTGGATATAGAGCTGTACAACCTCGTCGCCATCGCGCTGACCGGTATTGCTGACGGTAATGCTGGCATCAATGGTGCCGTCGCTCTGCATGGTGTTGCTGCTCAGCGCCAGGTCGCTATAGCTGAAGGTGGTATAGGTCAGCCCGTAACCGAAGGGGTAGAGGGGGTCGTTGCGCACCTCCAGGTAGTTGCTGCGATACTTGCTGTAGTGGGTAGCACCGGCGGGCATGGGACGACTGGTGTTCAGATAGTTGTAATAGATGGGCACCTGGCCAAGGGCTTGTGGCATGGTGACAGTGAGGCGTCCGCTGGGTGCTACGTCACCTAAGAGCACATCGGCAATGGCGTCGCCAGACTCAGAGCCGGCAAACCAGACGTTCATAATAGCGTCCAGATGCTGCTGTTCCCAGGTTAGCACGGTAGGACGGCCGGAGAAGTGTAGCAGCACAATGGGCTTGCCAACCTTTACCAGTTCTTCCAGCAGTTCATGCTGGGCATCGGGCATTTCCAGGGTGGCACGACTCGACGACTCACCGCTGAAGTCGGCACACTCGCCCATGGCACAGATGATGACGTCGGCTTGCTGGGCTATGCTCAGTGCCTCGGCCTTCGCCTTGGCAGCATCTACACGGGGTATGGTCTTGCCAAACTCAGCAGCACGCTGCAGGTCGGCATCGTGTGTCAGATTGCAGCCTTGAGCATAGAGCAGTTTACCTTTAGGAAGACGGCGCTCCAGAGCCTCCTTGATGGTGGCGTAGCGCTCAGGGGTATATGCTACACACCAGGTGCCGGCAATGTTGGCACGATCGTTGGCCATTGGACCGATTAAAGCGATAGTGGATTTAGTACTGAGAGGTAACAGACGCTCATTCCCCTCACCATTGGGAGAAGGGGTGGGGTTATTCTTCAGCAGCACAAAAGTCTTGGGAGCCATCTGTCGCGAAGCGGCACGGTTTTCTGCTGTGTAGATATCCTTGGCGCGGCGCTTGGCATCTAGGTAGCGGTAGGGGTTGTCGAAGAGTCCCAATTTCCATTTGGCCTCCAGCACGCGGCGGCATGCCTGGTCGATGTCGGCCATGGTGACGGTGCCGTCTTGCAACGAGGCTGCCAGTGTTCCGATGAAGCCGTTCGAACACATGTCCATATCGGTGCCGGCCTTCAGTGACCTGGCAGAGTTGGTCTTTAAGTCTCCAAAGCCCCAGTCGGTCATCTGATCGATAGAGGCATAGTCGGTAACGACGAAGCCGTCAAATTTCCACTTCTTGCGCAGCACGTCGGTCAGCAACCAGGGGTTGGCGGTGGCATGCTGTCCGTCGACGATGTTAAACGACGACATGAACGATCCTGCACCAGCCTCGGCAGCAGCCTTGTAGGGGGGCAAGTACTGGTTAAACATGCGCAGCCTGCTCATATCTACAGTGTTGTAGTCGCGGCCAGCCTCCGAAGCACCATATAGGGCGTAGTGCTTGACGCAAGCTAGCACGCTGTTAGCTTTTAGCTGTTGGCTTTTAGGTGTTGTTCCCTGATAGCCGCGGACGTAAGCACGAGCTATCTCGCTGCCCAAGAAGGGGTCTTCGCCACCACCCTCGGCCATGCGGCCCCAGCGGGCATCGATACAGATGTCGACCATGGGCGAATATACCCAGTTGATGCCGTCGGCAGTAGCCTCCTTGGCTGATATGCGCGCCATTTGTTCAATGGCTTCCATATCCCACGAGCATGATAGCGCCAGGGGGATGGGGAAGATAGTCTCGTAGCCATGGATGACGTCCATACCTACGATAAGGGGGATACCCAGTCGTGACTGTTTAACGGCAATGTCCTGCAGGACACGGATCTTGTCGACACCCTTCAAATTGAAGATGCCACCCAACTGTCCGTTGGCAATGCGTTGCTGTACTTTGGTGTCTACCAATCCTCCTGTGACAATCTCATCGCTGGCAGGTGCCAGGTTCAACTGTCCTAACTTCTCTTCCAGCGTCATCTTGCTCATCAACTGGTCAACAAACTGACGCATCTCTGTGGTCTGGGCCTGAAGTAGCTGACATACTATCAGACAGCATAATAACATCATCTTTTTCATACTGTTATAACGCTGACAGTGGCATTTTTATTGTTTTTAGATGACATTTACTTATAAGTTATATAGTTGTATTAGCACTCCTACTATAGCTATTATTTCGAAACCAATTACAGACCCTCTATTTGACCATCACCTTTCGGGTGCCCTTAGCGGCATGATACCTATAAAGAAAACAAGCGGTGTAGCTGAGGTGCTACAGCGCTTGTTTTTCTACACACAACATTTTTTTATCTTAACAACCGAGCCGCAGCCTGCTCTGTTCTATCAAGTGCAACTGCTGCTCATCGTAATTATCCCCTGTCTTACCCAAAATGCAGGAGAGATAAGAGTTACCTTATCTCCATCCTGCAGATAGGGCGGTTGCACAATCTTTTCCCCTAGTAGACTCTTGTATTTACCTTTTACTTTCCTAAGCGGGTTGCATTTCCTTTTTGTCGTTTGCAAAGTTAATAAATTCCTCTCATTTTTGCAAATTATTATGTTTTGGAACTGCACTTTTTGTAAATTCTGAAACGTTTTTGCAAATTTTGAGAGTCAGATTGCAAATATTGAGAGTCAGATTGCAAATATTGAGAGTTACAAGGATAAAGTTGCCGGACTCCACAAGTGCCTTGTTGTACTCATTCTACACGTTGTCCTTTAGTCCATTTAGTCAGTGTCAGCCCTTTAGACTGTTTAAAGGCAAATGCAAAAGTACTGTAACTCTTAAAACCACATTGGTATACCAGACTTCTGGTTGTAAAGGGCTTTCCAGACTGTACAGCACGATTGTAAAGATGCACAAAATGTTCTATGCGCAAGTTATTGATATAAGCATTGTAGGTTATTTTCTGTAATGCAAAATACTGACTGAGGTAGGTGCGATTGGTTCCTATTATCTCGCTGAGTTGTGTCAGAGTCAGGTCTTCCAAAAGATAGACTTTCCGATTAATACAGTACTTTTGCAGCATTTCTCCAATATTTTCAGGCGTCACCACAGTAGATGAAGTTTTTTCATTTATACTGATTCCATCGGGATTTTCCACTACATCATCCGTTTCTACTACCTTTAACTCCTGCAGTGTTTCAATACGCCAGACGACGAAAGCAATGATGAATATCGTGAACACCTGTGCAAGATATTCAGTGAAAAGAGCCCCCCCACTGAGGGTATAGACTAAATAGACCACCAAAATAAAAGAAAACAGCGCCAAGCTTTGCCATACTTCCTTATGTTCCAAATCGGCGAAGTTGTCGCGTAGCCACCTCCCATAATGTCTCAAGGCGAGAATGTAATTAATAAGGAAGAAGAAACAGAGCAGCAGACTATAGCATTCGGTATATAGCTCATAGTTCTTGTCATGCGTCACCATACTCACCACTGCTATCACCGCAAAAGGCACCATAGCAGCGGCTATGGACCGCAACGAGCGGTGCCTGTCTTGTAACATGCGCAGCAGTATGCACATCATCAGTGGCACTAAGGTCAATCGATCTAACGAAATGGCGATGATGTTACGCAATAGGCGGTCTTCTGTCAACCAGTAAATACCCAATACGTACCACCATATATGGCTAGCTGCCACAGCTGTCAGAAAGGCTGCAGCCCAACAACGAAGTTGGTGGGATGACTTTATGCTTGGTGCTAAGGCATTGCCATTTCTCAGTACCAGATAGACAGCCGCCAAGAGTGCCATCATAGCAGCACTGCCATAAAGCATGATAAAGAAAACGTCTTGTAGTCCTTGGTGTTCGTACATTGGTAATGTTAAAAGTGACTAATTTATCTAGTTTCGTCTGCAAAGATAAACAATAAATCTGAAAATAAAAAATAAATAACTATTTATTTTGTTCTTTGCCAATGAATTAGTAACTTTGCAGCGTTAATGGAGAATGAGTTCATGAGAAGACTGCGGAGGATGACCGCTGTCATGGCTATTATGGCAATAGTCATGACGTTTTCATCGTGTAATAGCGACCAACGTGCAGAGCTGAAGGCCGGTCATGCCGATAGTCTTATTTTTGCTGCCGGAGCTGTCATGGACTACGACCGTCTGATGGTACTTGTTGACAGCTTTGACGCGACAGGCGACATTAACAAACTCGATGCCTACCGCTGGCGTGGTGCCTATTACTACCATCAAAACCAGTATCGTACGGCAGAGGTGTGTTTCCGTACTGCTCTGACCCACAAAGTCAACAGCGACTATGACCAACTAGTGTATAATAAGGTGGTGCGTCGCTTGTCAGAACTGCTTGTCGTGCGTGGCGACTACGAAGGTGCGCTGCAGATTGCCGTACCAGCCATTGGGCGTATGGACAAGACGGGCATTGGCTCAGACATCGACTACGCCATTCTCTTTAACAATATAGGTGTGTGCCAGCTAAACCTGAGACAGGAGAAAGAGGCCAAAGAGAGTTTCGACAAGGCTCGCGAAAGGTATGCCCGGCGCTGCAAGACAGACTCAACGAGTCGTGGCTTCCAGGAATGTGTACAAGGTGCCGTTTACACTAGCCTGGCATATATCCATACCCGCCACTACAAAGAATCCATCTACTGGATAGACCGTACGGAGACGCTCCTCAATGAATACCGCCAGCAGAAGGATGCCCGTAAGCAATACTTCGACGAGTATCAGGGCCGCATCGAGATAATGCGTGCTACGGCCTTACAGGGATTGGGCAAGAAGAAAGAAGCTTACGAAGCCTATAAACGCTTCCGCCAGACAGCCTTCTCAGAGACGGGTGTCGGACGCATTCATGGAAACGGATACCTTGTTTCCGCTGAGCGCTATCGGGAGGCTTCTGAAAACTATCGCTATCTGGACAAAGCCTTACAAGAACAGCAGATGAAGCCTACGCTGGACGTCATCCAGCTCTTTATGTTGCCCAAATACCATGCCAACAATCAGGCTCACCGAGAAGACTCGGCACGAGCTATGGGTATGCGCATTTTGGACCTCCTCGACTCTGCCATCACCATGCAGAAGGCTAGTGCCTCGTCAGAGTTGGCTACCATCTACCATACCAATGAGAAAGAGGCAGAGATAGCTCGCCAACAAGCAGAGATGTCCAATCTGCAGATGATTGGTGGTCTGATTGCACTGGGCTTGATCATCATCTTCTTGCTGTTCTATATGCGCAACCGTTACAAGGCTGCTCGCCGACTGGCTGCTGCTCACCAGAAACTGGAGGAAGCTCACCAGAAGTTGAAGGCAGCCTACGACAAACTGGAGGAGACCACACAAGCTAAGGAACGTATAGAGAGTGAGCTGCGCATTGCCCGCAACATCCAGATGTCCATGGTGCCCAACACCTTCCCCCAGCGTGAGGGCCTGGATATGTATGCCTCTGTCACTCCTGCCCGCGAGGTGGGTGGCGACCTCTATGACTATCTGCTTATGGACGATGAGTTGTATTTCTGCGTGGGCGACGTCAGTGGCAAAGGAGTTCCAGCATCACTCTTCATGGCACAGGCCACGCGTCTGTTCCGTATCCTGGCCGCCCAGCACATGATGCCGGCCGAGATAGCCACGCGTATGAATGCCGTACTCACGGAGAACAACGAACAGGGCATGTTTGTCACTATGTTCATTGGCAAGGTTCATTTGCTGACTGGTCATCTGGACTACTGCAATGCAGGTCACAACCCTCCCGTCTTGGGCATCAACGACGACTGCCGCTTCATGGAGATGGAGTCCAATGCCCCCATAGGACTGTGGCCAGAACTGGACTTCGTCGGCGAAGAGGTCGACAACATCATCGGCTACAAGCTCTTCATCTATACCGATGGACTTAACGAGGCAGAAGACGACGAACAGCAGCAGTTTGGCGAAGATCGTCTGCTCAACATTCTTAAGCACCACAACTTCAGCAACTGTCGTGAAGTCATAGAGTACCTCGGCCAGCAGATAATCCGCCACAGAGATGGTGCAGAACCCAACGATGATCTCACTATGATGTGTTTGAAGGTAGAGGGAGTTAAGAGTTAAATGTATTTATTAATTTAATATAGTTAGTAGTTTATTATTATGGCAAAGAAAGCATTACTGATGATTCTCGATGGATGGGGAATCGGCAAACATGGAAAGGGTGATGTTATCTACAACACCCCAACACCGTATCTGGACTATCTGACAGCTGTCAGCGCACACTCACAGCTGCAGGCAAGTGGTGAAGACGTTGGTCTGCCCGACGGACAGATGGGTAACTCTGAGGTGGGTCACCTCAATATTGGTGCCGGTCGCATCGTCTATCAGGACCTCGTTAAGATTAATCGTGCCTGCAAGGACGGCTCTATCGTAGAGAATCCACAGGTGAAGGCTGCCTACACCTATGCTAAGGAGAATGGCAAGAAGTTGCACTTGATGGGCCTGTGCTCTGATGGTGGCGTACACTCTTCACTCGACCACCTCTTCAAGCTCATTGAGGTAGGCAAGCACTATGGTCTGAAGAACCAGACCTTCGTACACTGCTTTATGGATGGTCGTGACACCGACCCCAAGAGCGGTAAGGGCTTTATCGAGCAAGTGACAAAGGTCTGTGCTGATAACGACGCTGCTATTGCCAGCATCGTTGGCCGTTTCTATGCGATGGACCGTGACAAGCGCTGGGAGCGCGTCAAGGAGGGCTACGACCTCGTTGTCAATGGCACTGGTAAGCAGGCTACAGACATGGTAAAGGCCGTGGAGGAGAGCTATGCTGATGGTGTTACCGACGAGTTCATCAAGCCTATCCACAATAGCAGTGTCAATGGTTGTATCGAGGAGGGCGATGTCGTCATCTTCATCAACTTCCGTAATGACCGTGCCAAGGAGCTCACCATCGTACTCACCCAGCAGGATATGCCTGAGCAGGGCATGAAGACCATCCCTGGTCTGCAGTACTACTGCATGACGCCGTACGACGCATCGTTCCAGGGCGTACACATCCTCTTCCCTAAGGAGAATGTAGAGAATACGCTGGGGGAATACCTCTCTCAGCAGGGCAAGAAACAGTTGCACACCGCAGAGACCGAGAAGTACGCACACGTTACCTTCTTCTTCAATGGTGGTCGCGAGGCTCCTTACGATGGTGAGGACCGCATCCTCGTTCCTTCTCCCAAGGTGGCTACCTACGACTTGAAGCCGGAGATGAGCGCCTACGAGGTCAAGGACAAACTGGTGGCTGCCATCAACGAGAATAAGTATGATTTCATCGTGGTGAACTTCGCCAACGGCGATATGGTAGGTCATACGGGTGTCTACAACGCCATTGCCAAGGCTGTATGGGCTGTTGATCATTGTGTAGAGGCTGTCATCGAGGCTGCCAAGGCCAACGACTACGAGGCTATCATCATTGCCGACCACGGAAATGCTGACAACGCCATCAATGCTGACGGCACACCGAATACCGCCCACTCGCTGAACCCCGTTCCATTCATCTATGTCACCAACAACAACAGTGCTACAGTGAAGGACGGTCGTCTGGCCGACGTTGCTCCCTCAATCCTGCACATCATGGGTCTGGAGCAGCCAGCCGACATGACGGGTGAAAACCTCATTCAGGATTAATTTTCCCCCTGATAATTACGTATTTTCCCTGCTTGCCATCCGTTGAGCAAGCAGGGAAAACTTTTTTATGAAAACTCGCTGATTCATCCTACCAAAGGTGCGAGTCAGACTTTTTCCATTGTTATTGCATTCTAAGGGTAAGGGTTGCAGCAGGTAGAGAACTCTTAATGGTTACCTGTGTCTTACCCGCGGCCTTACCACTGCGTACTACGAGCATGGCACGACCTTTCCACGTGGTTACTTTAGACGACGTGTATGGTTCGCGGTCCTTCATGTCGGCAGAGGCGAAAGCCATCAGCTGGCCTTGCCCTTTCACTACAGCCTCGCAGGGAATGGCAGCCTCAGGACAGAGACGTCCCTCCTTGTCGACCACCTCCACGGTGATGTAAGCCAGTGACTGACCGTTGGCAGTGATGACCTTCTTGTCGGTGGTCAGCTGCAGTCTTGCAGGCTTACCGGCAGTAGCCAGAGAAACACTCTTGCCACCAGCCTCAGCACGGAGGGTTCCTGCCTCGTAGGGCAGCGAGAAGACGGCCTTATACTGAGTTTCGCGGCTGACCTTCTTTGTATCAATGAGTTTATCGTTCAGATAGAGCTTCACCTCAGGAGCCTTGGTGTAGACCTCCACCTCAACGGATTTACCTTCCCATCCCGGCCAGGTCCATGACGGCCATGTGGGCCATACGCTCCACATCGTCTCGTGTATCTTGCCATGATAGCCGTCTGGTTCCTTTACTGCCATGTATAAGTCGTTGTGGTCATTCCACAAGATGTCGCGATAGTGGCTGATGGGTTTACGCCAGCCTGTTACGTCGACATCGCCACAGTAGGTGCCGTGCCAGTCAGGCTGTCCGCCAGGAGCAAAGCTCTCGCCTGGGCGATCGCCCTCGTAATAGTAGCGTCCGATACCTGACTCGCCCAAATAGTCGAGACCCGTCCACACCATGTCGCCGACAACATAGACGTTGTCGTGGACCGTAGCCCAGTTGCGGAAAGCATCGCGCGGATAGCTCTCCGTCTGCCACATCACGCGCTTCGGGTCGCGCTCGTGGTCACTCTTATGCTTGAAAATCATGTAGTTGTAGCCAGCCACGTCGAGTACCTCGAAATGTGGGTCGTAGATTTCCCAGTCGCGGTCCCATGCGCAGAGGGCTTCCGTTACGGGTCGCGTCTTGTCACACTCCAGAATGGCAGCCTTCAGCTGACGGGCAGTCTGTACGACGCGCAGTTCCTTGCGCTCAATGACCTCGTTGCCAATACTCCACGAGATAATGCTGGGGTGATTTCTGTCGCGCAGCACCATGGCGTGGATATCCTCACGATAACATGAGTCAATGAGGGTGGAGTAGTCGTAGGGGTTCTTCTGCGTGCGCCAGCCGTCGAAAGCTTCGCCAATGACCAGCATACCGATGGAGTCGCAAGCATCGAGGAAAGCTCGGGTGGTGGGGTTGTGACTGGTGCGGATGAGGTTGAAACCGGCCTCCTTCATCAAGCGCACCTTGCGGATTTCGGCATCGTCGAAAGCCATGGCTCCTACTAAACCGTCGTCGTGGTGAACACAGGCACCATTCAGCAGTACGCGCTTTCCATTCAGTACGAAACCATTTTCCGTATCAAACGAGAAGGAGCGAATACCATAGTGGACTGTCTGGTGGTCGATGGTCTTGCCCGCCTCCTTGAGTTCAGCCTTCACCTCGTAGCGATAAGGATCATTGGGCGACCAGAGATGCGGATTATTCACTATAAACGTTGTAGTAACGGCCTTTGTCTGTTTGGCAGGCACACTGACTATTAATTGTTCATTACCTACAGCCACTGTAGTGTTTCTGTCCTGACTGGATTCGTTCTCTACCGTTACTTCCACCCTGACAGTAGCTTTGTCGCCCTTTACCTCAGGCGTGGTGACAAACACACCGTTCTCTGCGATATGCAGGGCTGGCATCGTCTGCAGCCATACATGGCGGTAGATGCCCGAACCAGAATACCAGCGGCAGTTGGGCTGTTCGCTGTTATTCACTTTGACCACCACCTCGTTCATGCGCTTGTCGCGATATAAGAAAGGTGTCACGTCGATGGTGAAGGGAGTGTAGCCATAGCCGTGCTGTCCGGCCTTCTGTCCGTTGACGAAGACTTCGGCCTTCTGGTAGACACCCTCGAAGTGAAGCTTTACCAGTTCACCAATGGGAGTCTTGAAGCTTTTGCGATACTCGCCCTTACCTGCGGCATACCAGCCACCACCCGTGCCAGTAGGGCCTTTCTCAGGATTGGGAGCCGTAAAGATATCCCAGTCGTGAGGCAAATCTACACTGATGGTCTTACCATTGTGGGTAAACTGCCAACCGTCATCGAAGAGTTGGTTTGTCTGTGCTGAGGCGCATATAAAGGCCACCAACATCATGGTGCATAAAAAGAAACGTTTCATGTCAGTAAGAATAGAACAAATGGTTATAAGTTA
>ODAJ011916249.1_pt1 | contig 30499 bp, 31 predicted proteins | sample 1539241 | NCBI WGS metagenome assembly ODAJ01 (sample SAMN02144231, study PRJEB22623) | gut metagenome | biome: sheep rumen | host: Ovis aries | place: New Zealand
ATGGCATGTCGCCTGTACAATACAGAAAGATGCTTACAGCTTCAATTGTTTAACCGTCCAAACTTTGGGGTTCACTTCAGTACCTGTCCCCTGTCACCCCATTATCTTTATCCACTTCCAGATATACCGTTGGCTCATTCTTCAACATCGTATATGTTAGCAAATCCGTATATTTTAACAACTCCAATTTTGCATAAAATGAAAAGTTAAAGTATATTTTACTTCTTAATTCTGCCTGTGCCATATAGTCCTTACTCAAAAGGTTAAAGAATCTTTTCATTTCTCTTATTGTAGGCAGGTAATCCGAGAGTGCAATCAATGCAAATGGAGAATCTATTTCTTCATTTATCCCATAATCCCTAAAACGATCGAATGCCAATTCATTCAATTTTTCATCACTGATATTCGTCAATGGGTGTCCAACATTGAATATCTTTGTCAGGTATCCCTCGCCATAGTTTTCTCCCAACAATTTTAGTGCTCTTTCCCTGTCGTATGCCACAACATACACCAGATTAGGAAAATTTGCAGTGGCCCTGATCAATCTCAGCACATCCATGAAATCATCTTTGTTAATTCTGTCAACGTCATCAACAAAAGCCACAACGGGGCTTTCCAATGTCTTCATGGCTTCACTTGCTTCTGCTAGAAACTCTGTTGTATTTTTATCCTTTCCTATTACCAATCTTGTCAGGGCATGTATTGTTAGATTAAACCATCCTGTCACATTACTGACCTTAAGTGAACGAATATATTCGTCCATGCTCTGCAATCCTATATTCTGAGCATACAGATGGCTATTCAATTGACTAACGAAATCCAGAGCCACGTCATTTTGACACCTCTGCCATGGTGAGTAATCAAAGTAAGTAACCCCCTTTTCTCTTAGATAGTCTTTTAGATAGTTCATCAAAACGGTCTTCCCTGAGCCCCACGAACCAGTGATGGATATAGCCAGGCTTGTATTATAATCATTTGTCTCATCCAATATATATTCACATATAGCCCTAGCCTCGTTCTTTCTACCCAATGTATCTTCTGGATGGTTTTCATCGCCCAACAGCTTGGCTTGTTTCTTCCTCTCTTCACTTCCGACCGCCATCTTTGGGACATCATTGAAACAAAGATTCTTGAACAAAGGCGCAAGATACCACACCAGTAGCCATCCCATTACAATATCAGCGTATGCCAATTTTGGGAAGTAACAGAAAAGTACAAATCTTTCTCGATGGTATATACATGCATGTACATAAAACAATATTAGTACAAATGACAGTGCATTTCTCCTGAAGCTAACAAATTCTGCCAATGTCTGCTTTCGCAGATGAATATAAATCCATATAGAGAGGGATACGAAGAGTATACACATCAGTATATCGCAACCAACGCTGCTTTCAATCCAAAAGAATCGCTTGCCCACATATTCCATCAGCAAGTCAAACGCCTTGTCTGCAAAAAGCCATGTTCCTGACAGAAGTGCAAGACTCAAACATAATATTCTGATTTTCTCTTTCATACCTGTTTTTCCCAAATCGAGCTTTGTATTCTCCATATTCCCTTAAAACTGGGGCAACGTAATTCCGTCCGCGACCAGCAAAAGGGCCACCATTTATTATTTACACCAACTCATGAAAACACCTATGGTTTAGCCTTCCCTTGACGGCCGACCTTATTTCCATTATCATGTGAGTGTATTCGAGCAATAGCAGATATACAAACCTTTTTGGCCGGGACTGGCTATTCATTACACAGACGATACTTAATTAATAAAAAACATTATGGAACAGTTAACAAAATCTGCCATTCGCTTAGCATCGAAAGCGATATTTATCGTAATTGAACTCGCATGCAGCCCATATCGAGACCTAATCCTAAAGCTATTATGGGATTCCTGTCAACTATTGTGGAAAATTTACGAGATTTTTAATGCTACAATTTATCCGTGGATCGCAGTTCACTTTCAAGGGTAGTAAGAATCTGTCCACCAGCGGGTTTTTTCCTACCAAGAGTATTGACCCGGTGTTAGGCAGGTGCAGTAGTTCAAGGTAGATGGGCTTAAAAGCTCGCTTTTAAAGAGCATATAGCCTGAATTGCTGCAATAGTCTGTTAAGACTAATACTGTTGGAAGGGATTTTCGGGTTTTTCGTTTCTTTCGATGTTAATCAATAAAAATCTGTGTAATCTGTACTATCTATGTGACATATCTAACATATGACACGTACTGCCCCTTGTCATCATCTATCGCTACTTCTATAAAGTATCATAGAATTCATCAAATCTCTGGCAGAACACATACCTGACATCCATCCCTACAGTTGACAACTGTGATGTTGAAGCACTACTGAAGAGTGGAATATACACTGATTTATATGCTAAGGCTCGGAGACGACTTTTGAAACGTGCTAAGGGATCTAGCACTGTATCAACATCTGTGACAAGTATATAAGTCACCGGCATTTTGTCAAATAAATGTTCATCCTTGGATATTTTTTTGCAGATTTCCATACTCTTCTCCACTTTTGGCTTGAGTTTGAACCCCTTTGCTTTGTCAACAATCTTTTTCTGAATCTCAGAAGGGCTATCTCCTGGTTTAATCTGATAACGTTCAAAGTTCCGCCAGCTTTTTATTTCAACAAAGAGGAACCTCTCATCCTTGTATAAAACACCATCTACCGAAGGCCACGGGGAGATTCTGGCGTTATTGCAGTAGACATCCTTAACAGCATCAAAATTCAATGCAGGGATCTTGCTCTCTGCTCCACAAAAAAAACTGCTGCGGGGACAAGGAATTCGATTTTCTGCTTCATGCAACTGGCATATTGATGTATGCGTTAACGAAGCGTATCGCCTCAAACGCTCAAAAAGCCTGCATGCGCTTGTTTTTTTCTTGAACCATGCAGTAACAAAAACCTTCAGTTTACTCCACATGGTCATCCATTATTCCGTCCAAAGGTTCCGTAAGGCGTTCAAAAACACTAGACAAGTCATTGGTCACATCCACAACAGTTGAAAGTTGATTCTCTCCCACCATTGGCAAGTAATAATTAACATACTTACCCATATTCTCCTTTGCAGCATGATAGCGTATGGACTGCAAGAAGTAGGGACTATGTGTGGTTACAAGAACAGGAACGCCTTCATTAGCCAGCTTAACTAATTTCTCCGCAAACACCACCTGCCATTCCGGGTGCAAATGGTTTTCTGGCTCATCCCATATTAATAGACGGTTAGGACCAATGAAGTTAGCACTCTCCAGTAAATCCACAATGCCGAAGCATTTAATACCAGAAGCCACATTTATGGAGTTGTAGCGGTGTTTCCCCTCTTTAAACATAATCTGGCGGGATTCCATATCATATGTAAATTTACCACCTATTATCTTACTAACATCCATATTAGTTCCTTCCTTTCGGTCAATAGGATGACGCACAGCGCTCATCACTTTCTCTGCCATATCCTTAATGTGCGAAGGGACAAGAGCAGGAAAGAGCGAGCCATATGACGTTTCCGTCTCTCTAAACGTTTTCATCCTTACAATAGCGTCAATCAAATGTAAATAAAGAGGAGATTCTATATACGTTGCATCCTCAACAAATCCGCTATTGTCGTAATGCACCCAATTTACACTGTTGTCTTTTGCCTGGAAGGCAATCCTTGATGCCCCTTCCGAAAGTAACTCCACGTTTGTATTTTCTGAGCCATTAGAACAGAATGTATTCAAGAACTCCGACTCAATCAAAAACTGAAGCTCCGTACGGAGATTCGCAGCGGGGCTGTCCTTCTGGTTGAGGCAAATACCAATATTTGTCAGATCCTCCATCAAAAGAGATTTCTGGCGAGGAACTATATCCAGACCCTGTATAAAATCTTCCTTATCATTTAAAAACAACTCAGTATCAGGTGCCTCCCTCATTTGTTGAAGGAATTCCCTGCTATTACGGGGAAACCTTTTTGTAAGTTCTTCTCTGTTTTCAATCCTGCGTAAACCGCGAAAACGGCTATACATTGATTCGACATGCTTCTCAATACGAGAAATATTATCTTCTTCGCTTGCCATTCTGGTATTGGCTATAGCCTTCACGATCGAATACAACGTTCTCCCGATTGTACTTTTACCAGCATTGTTAGGACCCACAACGACAGTAAGACCATTAATTTTCACGTCTGCTGTCTTTATTCGGTTTACATGACTTAATTTCAGCTCCATATATGCTAGATTTTGGTCATTATACTTCTTTACTAATTTGCAAAATTAACAAAAATCCTTGTTTCTATTGCATTTCCTTGCGATTATTATTCTTTTTTATCCTCAATTAGATAATTTGTCGCATCTTTGTGCCTTCAGCCTTCAGCCCTCAGACATCTCTCATCTATAATCTCTCATCTATAATCTCCCCCTCGTTCGAGTCAAATATCTTTTCCATCAGTTGCCATTTCTCGTCGCTTCTTGCATTAGCCTTTGCACCTTGGAACTGGGCTACGTATGCTTCCCATTCTGCCTGTCGTGGCAACGTAGCCAGACGCGCCATGTCACGCTCAAAGTCAAAGCTATCCACCGTATCCATATTCATAAAGAGGCAACGGCCTTTGCGGTATGGTCCACTATTCCACTTCATCAATGAAATCCACGAATACCTCCCTTATCTTTTGATTAAGATCCCTCATGTTGGAATAGTCATTCACATCAATTCTGTTACACAATAATGTGTGAGAATAATTGGGAAGTCTCATTTCGAATTTATCATTATACTTGCATATGATATCACTCATTCTTCTTTTGACAAATTTCTCCTTATCTTCATTTTTGAGAGCCTGAAATATCCCAATATAGTTAAATCTGGACCTTAACTCTGGCGACAAAAAATTGTCAAAGGCTTGGGGAGAAAGATTTGACGTGAATATGATGACATATCCATTTAGGTCAATATCTTCTCCTTGCGAATTCGTCATTTTTCCATTCTCCAAGACATCCAAAAAATAATTGTAGATAATAGAATCCCCCTTTTCAAACTCATCTATAAGTATTACACCAGTATCAGACCCTTTAACCTTCATGAAGAGTTCACCATTTTCACTACCAATATACCCGCGCGGACTTCCTATTAAGGAGTTCAAGGCATCTTTACTACTATAATTGCCAAAATTAACTTTAGCCAGTTTATGTTTCCCGCCCAGACATTGGTGTATAGCTCGTGCAACTTCTGTCTTACCGATTCCAGATTCTCCCATCAGAAATAGCGACAGGATATTATGCTCGCCTATTTTATTAAACACTCTAAAGCTATTCACGATATTACGAAATTCTTGCTTAAATTTCTCATGGCCATATAGTTTACAATTAAAGCGACTTAGAAATGCATCTACTTCGTCAGATGTAAGATCTATTACCCTATTAACATCTTTCGAGGGACAGTCTTTCTGTTTCTTATTGCTATTATTGCCCACATCAATGTAGTGAATCTCATCAATTACAAACCGAAGTTTTTCCTGCACTTCCTTCTCATGCTTGATGTCTGCAACAAGCTCTAGGCCAACAGGAAATGATGAAATAAGCTGTTCTAACGAGGATTGCGTAACGGCATCTATACCTAACACAGCCGATATATCTACTATATCGACGAAAGGTCTCAAATCATTAATCTGGTCAGGCTTAGCACAGAAAGATATAGATTGGACAGTCTTACCCAATGCCAACTGCTGACTTTCGTATGCATGAAAATCTTCGATATGATATAACGATATATCTCTTTTAATCATTCCTTACAACAATTTGCACATTTTGAATAATAGCAAGCAAATCCAAATAATGATATTGGGATGTCTCGTCCTCATTATAAAAAGAATCCTGCTTATTGAAAATATCATTGGTCGGGTAGCTACTATAATGGAAATCTTTATAATCGATATTCTGACTTTGCTTCATATGCCCACCTATTTCCGACCAATACTCCATATTAGTCTTTAAGGATTTAGGGTGTACAAGTCCCTTATATATACCCACTATCGACACATTGCCAATAGTCATATCATCAACATTATAACCACTTTCAAACTCATTCTCAAAAGTGAATGGGATTTTCACAATCAATTGGTCATCCCCTTCACCAATTCGTCCTTTCAGTTTATACGCATAATCCTTAAACATCGAATTAAAAACATTATTCATGTCTAGCCCATTTGCATTAGGAACTACCATCCCTTTTAGTGAACCATTAGATATAAATTTTGCAATTCTTAGTTCAGCCTCGTTTTGAAGTGTAAGCCTCACATCATCTATAATCAGCAACTCACCTTCTTTTACTTTTCCAAAGTTCTCAATTCGTTTTGCGCTATCTAATACATCCTTTAGAATAATAGACTTCGTTGTTTTAACTTCAAAAGTTTCTATTACTTTCTGAGATCCACTACTTTCTCCCTGTATCTTACCTTCCACGCCAGCACTTTTTGCGAGTAGATTAAATTTAAGATTACCACCAACCTGAGTCTCAACCTTAGAACCCTCTCCGTGCTCCACATTTTTTGAGGTAGTAATTTCATTACCAAGCATCATCTTAATCTCATATACCTTGGCAAAGTTGATGTAATATATATTAAACAACGATTTCATTTTCATCCTTTTTGACAATCTACATATCCAATCAAGTAGAATCATATTATTATCTATTAACGGTCATAATGTTTTCTTCCCCTTTTTAGGTTGCAAAGCAACCGATATTTTTCCTTCCAAGAGTATTGACCTGGTGTTAGGCAGGTGCAGGGGTTTAAGGTAGATGGTCTTAAGAGCTTGCTTTTAAAGAGCATATAGTTTAAACTACTGCAATAGTCTGTTAAGACTTATACTATTGGAAGGGGTTTTCGATGTTTTTGTTCTTTTCGATGTTTACGGAATCTAAAAAATCTGTGTTATCTGTGTGACTTCTTACTTTTGAATCTTCATCACCCCATCCACCTCATGCGGCACGAAGGGACCTTCTTTGCACTCAAAGAATACACTGTCTGGCTCTAGGCTTTCCAGATTATGCCATGTGCCTTTCGGGATGTCCACCCCATAACTACCTTCCTCTGGGCATAGCTCTATGCTATCTTTTATCGTCCCATCATCATTGTAAGTCTTAACCACCACTCTACCCCGCAGAAGGACGAATGTTTCATCCTTCGTCGGATGGCGATGTATCTCAACCTTAGTACCAGGTTCTACGGCATTCAAGAACCGATGACACTTATCCTCCAATGACTGATGAAAGTTATAGTTCATCCTCAGCCTTGGAGATTCCTTTGCCTGTGCGGAAACTTTATCAAGAAGATTATTATCTATGATTTTCATTTGTTATCGTTATGGTTGTTTATAATCATGACCCCTGAACCGCGAACCCTGAACCCGCGAATATCATTCCCCTCTCATCGCGCTCCTTAACCCATTAAACATCATATATGGGAAGAAACGCAGCGAATCCATTGGGAATATCCTTGCATGATTTATCAAGTCACCGATACGTCTAAACATCGAGAAGGCCTTCTTGACCACATACTGCCTTGACAACCATGAATCATGCTCCATTAACCATGAACCACGCTTGTGTCCCATGTTGCCAGACTTCAGTATAAACTCCATTATCCTATCCGCCTTCCTCCTCCATCTTACATCTTCCTTCAGACTTCTTACATCAAGCAGTGGAACTGCGTCTGCAGGCATTCCCAGATATTCAACGGCAAAAGCACCAAACGCTTTCCATTCGCTCATTATGCCAGCCTTTCTAATCCGTGATTCCAAAAGTTTGCAATCAAGTTTCTCCCTGTATGTCCAAAGAAGCCTGCACCAGTCGCAAATCTGTCGCAGACCAATTCCTCCTTTATAGAAATGTTGCAGGATATGCGTGAACACATAAAATGCATCATTCTCTACTGAAAGCAAGAACACCGGCACATTGTCATTATTCCACGAGCGGACACTTCCGCCAAAGAAAGTGTCTCTGTAAAGATCATCAAGTTCTTTTTCTATTCTTGATGATAGTCCGCAATAAAGTCTGCCATGCAACTCCACCACCCAGGAATCAATGGTCATCCCAAGGTGCTTTTCGTGCTCTCCCTCCCTATCGATTGATGTTGCTAAAGGAGCCAGGAACGTCTTAGCCTTCTCATAGTTATCATCATTCAGGAACAAATCAATATCCCCGCAGGATCGCCATAGTGGTTTTTTGTAACATTGTGCTACTCCCTGCCCTTTCACCAATAATGTGTATATACCGACAGAACGCATCTTTTCAACGAGGTTGGCCAGGAACACATTCATGTCCTTATTCTGTTGCTCTAACCGTAAGGAAAGACCTACGAACTGCAACAATTCCTCCTTAGGCACTTTCACATCACAAACATACCCAAGTCCAGCAGCGACAAGCCCTACTACCGACTGTTCCTCAGCAAGGCGCATCACCTCCTCGTAATACACCTTACCGAAAGGCAAGAGCCGAGCCTCTTTTTCCCAAAGCCCGGCTCTTACCAATTCAAAGAATGTTTTTATGTTGTTATCTTTCGATTGCACTCTTGATGGTCTCAACGATATACTTAACGTCCTCATCACTTACATAAGGACCTGCAGGCAGACACACGCCAACCTTAAAGAGAGCTTCTGATACGCCATTCACGTATGCAGGAGCATCCTTATATACAGGCTGCTTGTGCATGGGCTTCCATACAGGACGAGCCTCAATGCCAGCCTGATCCATATACACGCGCAATGCCTCTACATTGTCATTAGGCTGACAGTCAGTAGTAGCAGAAGAAGCAGCGTGTATTACGCCTGCTGCTCCACCCACAGCACCAGTCACAATTGTCTTATAAGCATTCTCCTGGCCCTTAATCTTTACACTTTCATCCAGTGTGATAGTGCACAACCAAAAATTACTGTCATATTCACCTGTATTCGGTTGAGTGTGAACATTCACGCCTGGCACATCAGCTAATAACTGCTCGTATAAAGCCTGCACATGTTTGTGGTGAGCTATATGGTCATTTGCCACCGTCATCTGGCCGCGACCAATACCGGCACAGATGTTTGACATACGGTAGTTATATCCAATCTTCTCGTGCTGGTAATAAGGATAGCTCTCACGATACTGAGTTGCATACATCATAATCTCGCGCCACTCATCCTCATTCTCAGTAATCAACGCACCACCACCAGAAGTGGTAATCATCTTGTTACCATTAAAGGAGAGCACGCCATACTTACCGAATGTACCCAGCACCTGGCCTTTGAACTTAGAGCCAAATCCCTCAGCAGCATCCTCTACCACTGGGATGTCGTACTTGTTGGCAATCTCCATGATGCGGTCAATCTTGTATGGCATACCATACAGCGCCACAGGCACGATTGCCTTGGGCTTCTTACCCGTCTTGGCTATACGGTCTTTGATAGCCTCCTCCAGCAACTCAGGATCCATATTCCAAGTCTCCTTCTCAGAATCTATGAATACTGGAGTAGCACCCAAATAGGTAATTGGATGTGAAGAAGCACAGAAAGTGAAGCTCTGCACACAAACCTCATCGCCAGGGCCTACGCCACAAGCAATCAGTGCAAGATGCACAGCTGCTGTTCCAGCACTCAATGCTACAACCCTCTTATCCTCACCGACAAACGCCTCGAGGTCTTTCTCGAATCCATTCACATTCGGTCCCAGAGGCACCACCCAATTGGTATCAAATGCCTCTTTAATGTACTTCTGTTCTAGGCCTGCCTCACTCATGTGGGCTAAGCACAAGTAAATTCTTTTGTTTGCCATATTTTGTGTAAATCTTATAATTCGTAGTTAAATTTCCTCACCCGCATATTTCATCTTCCTTCCGAGGACGGTGCAGAAAATCATCTGAATGTCCTTGATGAAAGAATAATGATCCAGATAATACAGGTTCAGTCTTACCTTATCCGGGTAGATTACGTTATCATTATACCACACCGCAACTTCCTGATCACTCATACTATCAACCTGCTCTTTCGTCACTCCATAAACGGTAAACTGTAAACCGTAAACGAGCTTTCTTGCATTGGCAAGATACTCATCCTCGAGTCTGTACTTCAGCGTTGCCGGCCCTGTAATTCCTGGGCGAAGCTTCAGTACGTCACGATCATCACCAACAAGTCTGTCTGCATAACCGGGCACATCTGGACGTGGCCCCACGAAGCTCATATTACCAATCAACACATCCCACAGACCAGGCAGTTCATCCAATTTATAATGACGCAGTTTCGCGCCCAATGGTGTAATGCGGCTATCTCCCGCCACAGAGACCGTACTACCATTGTGCTTCACTGTCATTGTACGGAATTTATGGCAATTAAATAGCTTTCCACCTTTGCCCACTCTCTGCTGTATAAAGAATACTGGACCTCCGGGCATCTTTACTTTAATCAGAATTGCCACAATGAGCAAAACTGGCCATAAAAAAAGTAACCCTATTAGAGCAACGATGCGATCAAATAAGAATTTCAAGAACATACTCAATTAACGCTTCGTAAATGGTAACTTCAGGATTCCCATCAGGCTACCCCACCCATAAGAAAGATGGAGCACAAAGAATGTAGCTAACAGATAAAAGAAGTTCAAATGCTTTTCAACAGCAAGTTTCGCACTGATGAACGACAGCAACCCTGTATATGCCAACAAAGATGCTGCAGAAACCAAAGCAAATGGGCACCACAGTAATCCTAATAACAACGGCACGATCAGCGACAGCACAAAAAGCAATGGGATAAAATGCCTCAGCGAGAGAGAAGAGAACAACCTTGTATAATATACAGTCAAGATATTCCATTTACCATTCCCATAGTTATTCTTTGCCAAAGCCTTCCATGTTTCACGTGCCAAGTATGTGCAATACGTATCTGGCAGAATGTATATCTTACCACCACCACGAATGATTCGCTTGTTCAGTTCGATATCCTGATTGCGCACTAATCGTACATCATACTTCCCATACTTATCAAAAACTTCTCTTCTCCAGCATCCGAAAGGAACCGTCTCAACTTCCTGCTCATGGTCAATACCTGTACGGAATGTAGAGTTTCCAACGCCAAACTTATTTCCCAGCACCTCACGAATAGCAAGCGTCTTGGGGGTTTTGTTCAGAACATCGGTCTTACATACGGTTCCCACATTATCTGCATGAAGACGTTTTAGTCCATTTACCAGTACAGAGAAATAATCCGGCTGATATGAAGCGTGAGCATCCAATCGCATAATGACATCCCCTTTAGCTGCCTCTATACCACGATTCATGGCACAAGGCACAATCTTATCAGGGTTGTCAATAATACGGATAAAGGGATATTGTGCTGTATAGTTCGCCACTATATCCCTTGTCTTATCTTTACTCATACCATCCACTAACAGGATTTCCATATCCTCCTTCGGATAATCCTGTTGTAGCAACGAATCGAGGAACTGTGCTATATACTTCTCCTCGTTATATATAGGACAAAGAACTGAAAGCATGGTTTATTTGTTACTGGGATAATTCAAGTCTATTTCACTTCCTAACTCGTCAAGGAAGCTCTGAGGATGAAAGTTCACCATACCACCAAGCGGTGTAAAGGTCATTTCTCCAAAATAGATTTTCCCGTTAATGTTATATAAGTCCAGACGGACAAACGGGAACGGCTTTACCAGTATCTCAGCCACCCTGATCATTTCTTCAAGATTCTGAGGCTTCGGACGAACCTTACCTTCCCTATAACGTGAATCAAAAACACACAAGTCTGGACGAGGATTCCAGTTACAATCATACGTCATTACATCTGTACCCGTACTGTCACGTCCGCTGCACATCCAAATATAGCGAGCCTTTCCGTTGGCACAATAAATTTTGTAATCAGCAGGTGACTTTTCACCTTCTTCAGAGGGCAACAGCTCCTCTGCAATAATACAAGGCTTCATTGTCCTATAGTGGGGCTCACCAGAAAGCACACCTACATGCTTGCGCTTCAGCAATTCGTCAAGGAACTTCTTTGTTTCTTCGATGTTCAACTTACTTTTGTCTTTGACCATCAGCAGTTCGCTCTTACCCACGCCATTGTTTGCCTTAAAGATAAATGACTGCGGCAGCTTGTCAAAGTCAATATCGTTGACATCATACCAAGCGCCCACCAAAGGAATAAGGTACTCACCAAGGTCACATTTTTCAACATAGTTGCGAACCTTATACTTGTCTGCCAACTCAGTCCATCTGGAAGTGTCTGTATAAAGTTTCATATACAGAATCTTCTCATTCATGTCTTTTGGTTCTATCAAGTTTGGGAACCGATGGAAATAAGCATAATAACGCATTTTCACAAGAGAGGACGGATGGTTCTCTCCCAGCCACTCACAGGCCTTTATTAATGGGAAGAATAGTACTCTTCCCGTTTTACTCATTGTTGGATGAAACATGTAATTCTTCTCAATATAATCTTCTTAGTATATATCAAATATGTTCCTCAAAGCCACGGAAATGGACATTGAGCTCGTGGAGGTGTTCCAAAAGGATTCCAAGAGGTGTCCCTTCTGTCATCTTGGCAAAGGCATTAACATCCTTTGGAAAGCACTTGCCGCCATAACCGAACTTGCCATCGGGACCAGGAACATAGGTGTGAGTGTCATTAATATAGCCTGACAGCAACATACCCGTATGAACCTTACGCCAGTCACCGCCCATCTGCTCGCAATACTCACGGCAAGCATTGAAGTAGGTTACCTTATATGCACCGAATACATTGTGCATGTACTTGGTCAACTCAGCCTCCAACGGAGTCATTACGGTGAACTTCTTACCCACAAAGATCTTGGTGAGAAGTTCGTGAGCACCGGTGAACACCATGGTCTGTTTCTTGAAGTCCTCGATATGGGTACGCTCCGTCAGGAATTCAGGCATATAGTGTACCTTGTGGTCTGTCTCCTTAGAGAGCCTGTCACTTGTTCCTGGGAGGATTGTGGTACGGACAAATACAGGTACATCAGGAAGCTTTGTGATAAGTTCCTTCATCAAAGTCAGATCCTGTGTTCCATCATCCTCGGTGGGTACGTGAATCTGCAAGAATGCAATATCGATATTGCTCAGGTCATCATTGTAACCCTTTGGAGGGTCACTAATGAACAGTTTACACTCTGGATTGTTATGTTCCAACCAATCCTTGAGGGCTCCGCCGACGAAGCCACATCCAATAATTCCAACGTTAATCATTGTATTTATATTTTGTTGTTAATATTAACTATTTCGCGTCATTGATTCTTGATTTAAAATTGCAGAGATTCTGTTATTCTTTATTATACCGCGAAATGGATATAGCAGTCTGACCAAAACAGAGAGCCACGGTTTATAGAATAATTGCAAATCACAGTATGCATTTCTGAATCTAAACTTTTCAATCAAAAAGGGTTGTATATTTGAATGCTCCGTAATACTACGAGCTCCATCTGAGACATACATCATTTTAAGTTCATCCAAATAATATCTATTCATTTCCAAAATTAACCCGTACATGGGATACGTAGATGATGGCGCATTGGGGTCAACACCCATACTAACATAATCACAATGGTCATCATAAACCTTATTTGTAGCAAAGACATATGGTTCACCTGTTTCTTTATGATATCCTATCCAAAAGTGTTTATCATCACCCTGGCATCTGGATTTCCACTGATCCTTAGTCATAATAAGTGAATTGTCATTAAAACGCGCCCGTGATTTATTGTATAGCTCATAGGCATTTTCTGACATTTCCTCCGCATCTACTTTTTTGAAATCGTATGTCTTGCATGACTTCCGCACCTGATTACGAACTTTAGCAGGCAACTCATCTATCCCGCCATACTCATCTTTTATTACATACCAAAACGAAGTTGCTGTGGATTTGTCCCAATTGAAGACATTGCGAACCATCCACCCTCCCCTAGATAACAATTTACGGGCATCATCTGTTGAAATTGCCCTGGATTTATGTGGGGGGATACGTGATAACCATGCATTATGGTATAACTTAAAGTCTTCCACTTGCATTCTATTATTTATTTCTTTTGTCATGCTCTTTTACATATTGTAAGAAGTTGTCGTAGCCTTTAAATGGCTTCTCATGTGTTATAAAATCATCAACATCAACATAACCATTTAAACGAAAATCTACCTTTTGCTTAATTATTGGATTTGATAGATACTCTTCTTTCGTAAGGAATAGACACCACTCCTCTGAAAAATCTTCTATTCTCGGAGTCCTGCCTTTGGATAATATAGACTCCGCATACTCCACAGCCTCTCCTAACTGCTTTTGTTTTCTCTTCTCGTAGTACTCATCGAGCGTACAAACGACACGAGCCGGCATTCCTGCAATTACTGAGTTGGGAGGGACACTTTTTGTAACAACTGAGCCTAAAGCAATAATTGTGTTATCCCCTATTTCAACCCCTTTAAGAATTGAAACATTTCGTCCAATAACGACGTTGTTTCCAATTTTTACCTTTCCGGAAGAGTTAATGAAGTCATGATACTTACCTCGTAAAACATAAGTACTGAAATCATGCGTCAAAACAGTAAAGTGGTCATTAATGTCAATATTGGATCCAAACTCTATCAATGAAGGTCTAGTTAAATCTATTGTTGTATGAGAGGGATACCGAAAATTAACATTCTCGCCCACAGTTATACCGTGCTTTCTAAGATATTTAACAAACGCTTTGCTATCTATACAACACAGCCAACACTTTAATACAATTCCTTTAATTATTGAAACCATTCTTCCCTTTGTTATCGATTTATCTTTTTTCAAAAAATCCAGCAACGAGGTTTTTAAACGCAGAGAAAAAAGAAATGGTAGAAGAATACATATCGTGTTTAAAAACAGAGATGTACACTATATATAAACTTCCCAACCACGGCCCCATTATCCTACGAATTGACCACCCCCAATTCTTAAAGTATTCTTTTGTGAAGCCATTCCTCCATAAGCTCACCCCTTGGTCTAGCGTTGCTATATATTGGGGCACATAATACATCTTCACATTTTTTTTGTAATAATCCAGAAGAAATTTGTTTTCTTCTCCTCCGCCATTTCCAGTTCCACTGCCTAATTTCTCGTCAAAAAAGAGTGAATATTTAGATATCAATTCTCGCTTAAAGGTAATCTGTATGGATGCGGTCTTCATGATGTCCTTAAAGCCAATCTTCGAGTATTTGTCTGAAAAATAAGCAGGTTTATCTATCCTATGAAATGGGAACGTCAAAAAGCCTGCATTAGGGTACTGATTATATGCATCTATAATTAACTTTTCATAATCGTCAGAAAGAATCTCATCGTCATCGCAAATCAAACAAATATCAGAATCACAATTCCTTATCGCCATATTTCGACTCTTAGACAATCCGCGTTCCGTTGTGCAGATGAATATGACCTTGCAAATTTCCCCTTTTGAGTTGATGAAGCTTGACTTTTCAATGCTGTCTACATCACACTGGTTAACCACAACGACGTTGGTTTGAACCTTCGTCCGTTCTATTATACTGACATTTTCATGCATACAAGAAATGAGTACGCACAAAGATAAGTGTTGGGCTTGTGATTCTTTCATTTAGAAGATCCTTTCAAATGCTGCTTTATGCTACTGATTAAAACCCTACAGAAAACCACCGGGGCCTTGAAAAAATGCCTAAAGTCTCTTAAAGCCATTTTATAATTACCAGTTTTTACCTGGGTAAGAAAGACACCCGCATAGTGTTTAGCAAGTACTTTATTCTTAAAGCCTGGATTCGTTTTATCAATCTCCCTTATATAGGGCTGAAACTTTTCAAAAAAATACTTTTTTGTTTCTTCAAGCTTTTCCCCAGACAGAGCATTCTCCCCCTCATTTGTCCCAATTTCACTTAGAATCTCTTGCAGACATCCAATTTTATACCCTGCATGAAAGAATCGTAGTAATAAATCATAGTCTTGATTACGACGGAATGTTTCATCGAAACCATTAATAGCAAGCAAAGAATCGCGTCTGAACATCAATGTTGGCGTATACATACACGTCTGTAACATTAACAACTCCCTTGTCGCATTCCCTTCATAATTAGAATCCCCGTATCTTTTTCCATTTCTCCCAGCAAAACAATAGACAGCTTCAACTTCCGGGTGCATATTAAGATAAGAGACCTGCCTCTCTAACTTCTGCGGCAGAAAAGAATCATCATCATCCAAAAAAGCAATGAAAGTTCCCTTTGATGCTCTTATACCTGTATTCCGCGCTGCCGCCCCGTTCATGTTTTTGGGGTGTTGTATAAAGACTACCCGTTTGTCTTCATAGAATTCGCCCATTACTACTTCGGTACTCGCTCTTTCATCACTTTCTGGCTTATTATCGTCTACTACAATAACTTCAATATTTGTATAACTTTGTTCGAGGGCTGACAATATGGCACCCCTTAACCGGCCACGGTTCTTATATGTGGGTATAACTATTGTGACTAATTCGTTCATAACACTATACGTTTTCATTTAACCTCATACCTCTTTTCTTTTTCACTTTTCTTTCGCGTAAGTGTTTGAAACCAATTCCTTATATTAAATCCTAGAAATATATTCTGCCTATATCTAACAGCCTCTCCTAAAACAGTAAAGATTTTTAAATGTGCGGACTTGACACATTCAAAAATATTAGACATAACAGGTCCTTGATAATTTGACAAGCCATGCTCTCTCATAAAGCTGTTCATCTTAAGCTTAACAAGATATCTGGAGTGAAGCGCGTTGTAATCCCTTCTTCGTGTAATACTCCCCTTGCTTACCGTTGCAACATAAACTATTCTATCCACAGCCTTAATGGTTTTGGCATAGTATCCAACCGTTAAAGCGAAATAGGAGTCATTGCTTGCAATCACCTCATCAAATCTGAGGTTATATCTATCAATCAAATCCTTACGTACCATTTTAGAACAAGGTGTTCCAAATTGCAAACGAAGATCATTTTCACTTATTCTTCCAGCAAGAAAGTCTCTTACTTTATTCGTATAATAATCTCCGCGTGGAGAAAACTCTCCTGTATCATCATACACTCCTGTCATTCCGAAGTAAACAACTTCAGCCTCATCATCAATTTCAGAGAAAAAGACATCAAATGCATCCTCGGGATAATAATCATCCGCATCGGCAAACAAGAGCCACTTTCCATGAGCATGTTCAATACCCACGTTACGTGCACCACCGGCACATCTTTGGGGGGCTGCCCAGAAAAGATCGTACTCTCTATCTATTCCGATATCTTCCTTTGTAATAGGAACTGGTGAGTTATCAACCACTATTATTTCTATTCTATCCGATTCAGGAATAGTTTCAAAAAGCCGCCCCAATGTCGCTATAGAATTACGTTGTGGAATAATAACAGTAAAATCTTTTTGATATGTATCCATTTTGAATATTACAATTCGTTGTATGTTATCAACTTAACATTGCTGTCACTCAGTGCCGTTTTATTTAATACCATTTCATACTCTACCTGAAATTTTTCGTGCCCTGGATGACACATCAGCTCACAAGAGCCTTTAACGTTCCATGTCTTGTTTATATACTCAGAATAACTCGAGAATCGATTAGTGGTCTTGAATCTTTTTTTATAGAAGCGAGCCACATAAAGCCGTTTAAGCGAAAGAATCGGGTGGCGGAACAAATTATATGTTTCAATCCTTCGTAATATTCTAACCTTAGTGAAGCCCTCTTCTTTTATCACATCTGCGAAAATACGCTGTAATCCATAGATTGTATGAGCATGATGATGGCTATCACAATGAGAAAGAGAAATGCCGTATGATTTCACTATCTTAATTTGGGCTTTTAACTCTTCTCGAATAGCGGTCTTCAATTCTTTATTGAAATGTTTTATTTTAAAAACTTGCTGACGCACAAAAACACCCTGGGAATCTATAAGACCATATTTCTTAAGAATAGGAGATTTTGTTATAGAATCAAACTCAGAAATGCACAGGTGTATACCATAAGACACATGTGGATGAGACTTGGCAAACTGAATAGCCTCATCCAGGCATTCACCGTTTGCCATTATTGTGGTAGAAGATATCATTCCCCCATCAATACATTTTTCGATTTCTTCTGTTACTTTTTCATTGATACCGAAATCATCAGCATTTACTATTATCTGTTTCATTTCTGCTCTTCTCTTGGTTCCAATGTCTTTAAAACTTTAGCAGGAACGCCGGCCACAATAGACCATGCTGGAACATCCTTTGTTATAAGAGCACCTGTTCCTGTAACAGCCCCCTCTCCTATAGTTACACCTGGCATAACAGTGGTTCCTATACTAATACAAGCACCTTTTTTAATAACAACAGGCCTTGGTTTCTGGGGAAGGTTCTTGTATCTATCACCTACATGATAATCATCCATTACTCGTCGATGGCAAAAAACCAACGAACGGTTAGCAAGCCACACATCATCTTCAATGGTAAGGTACTTTGCATACATCACGTCAAGGAAAACCTCCCAACCAATACTTACATTTTTTCCAACTTTTGCGCCACACCATCGCCATATCATCGGTCGCAAGCTGGGAAACATCCAGCAAATAACAGAATGCTTAGCTTGTTTACTAAGCCACCAACGAAAACCATATTTAATGCGAGGAGCCAAGAACTTGGGAAAACTCAAACATTTACGAAAAAAAATAAATAGTGTCATATCTTTATGTTTATTTCTTATTATCTATCGTATAATCTACATACCTACAAAATAGTGGAAGGAAAGCGAATCCATATAGCCAAGAACCTTGTCCAAAATCCGCTTTTAAAGTAAGCAAAAGCATCCACCCGAAAAAACCATACATATACACAATTTTAGCATGAACAAGTCCCTTGAAAACACTTTTGTAATTATAAACAAAAACCAATGCCAAAGGAATAACCAAGAAAATTCCTAAACAAGCTAATCGGTCTAAGAAGAAAGAATGATGAGTTAATTTTTCTGGTTTTGATGTTCCAATAAATGGCGACTCTCCAAATAGCATTAATGATGAGGTATACATATCCTCCCTTTCTTCCAAGTCCCCCTCCGATTCTCCTGTCAACAAATTCGTTTTGAGTTCTTCAATCTTGTGGTAATTACTCCATCTTTCATCCATTACAGTTTGCACACCATCAAGAATTGGGATCATTACTGTTTTTGATGTGAGTAACAATCCCAACAAGAAAATAAAAATGACCCCATATGCGTTTTTCCGGTTAATTTCTTCATAATCAAAGAAGTACCCTAGAATTATCATTAAGGATGCCAAAATTAATGCTGTGGTAGCATTCGAAAGATATACGATTCCAAATAAAACAAATGCTATTAGAAGGAACAACCAAAACAGAAATACCCTCTTATGGAATAGTCTTCTACATAAAAAGGCTAATGGCGCAAATAAGAGTGGCAATCCATGACAAGTCTCATACTGAATCAACCAAGGAATCTCGTTCATGTACTTATCCGAATATGCACTACTGAACGCATATCTAATAATATTCGGAAAAGCCAAAATCTGAGGGTATGAAAGTATTGTCATTATAATGTTGGTCAAAATAACCGTATAAACAACTAATCGCGTATATTTATAATCTAAATCATATTTTAAAGTGTATTCAATTATCACCAATCCTGCAGTCATTAATAGCAACGGAGTGGTTACCCTTCCTATTTGACCATAAAAAGGATTGCCAAGCAAGAAAAAGAAAAACGCTATTAGAACATAAAAAAATTGGTATTTGATAGTCTTTTTCTCGAACAATTCAGGAAACAATATGAAACCAATAGCTAAGAATATGGGATAAATCAATACTGGTGACACTGGCACATACACATTAAAAAAAGGAAGCGTTTGAGTCAGAATAAACCACGTAGAGACTATGCAAAAAATCCCGTGCTTATTAAACAAATTAATACTTCTCATATCTTAAAAGAATAATCTCACTTATCTCTGAATACTGCGATAGATCCCAATTTCCTTTTCGATTGCACGTTCCCAGGAAAACTCAGAAGAGAGCGGCTTTGGTTTCTCGCCATTGACCAATATTTCTATTATTCTATTAGCTAAATTCTTTTCAAATGAAGAATCTATAGGGAAGCAATTTTCGTCTTGCCCAATCCCCTCAGGAATTCCACCCACATTAGAACCGACGACACAGGCGCCACATGAACGGGCCTCCAATGCAACAAGTCCTATTCCCTCTTTTATACTCGGGAAAACAAGAACGTCTATACAATTCATATAATCCGGCATCTGTTCAGGCTGTATTTTCCCCCAGAACTGACAATCTAAGTTCCTATCATTCAGAGCTGCTTGCAACTCCTTTTCCTGATTACCATTTCCAATAATCCAGAACTTAACCCGACCTTTGTAATTGTTGCAGACTTTTTCGAATATACCAGGAAGACTCATCACATTCTTTACAGGGACGATGTTTCCGACGTATGATATAACCTTTCTATCTAAAACATGTAACTTATCCCTCATCTCTACTCTTAGTTTTTCATTATGGCGATAAAAAGAAGCGGATGGACCTGTATAAATGACATCTTTATTCCCGTTGGAGGTTATGAGGTCAGACTCATTCATCAACGCCTTACTTACGAATAGATTCATACTTGCAGATTCGATTATTTTTTTTGTCCATGCTTTTAAATGGACATCAAGCAGAGGTGCAGTATGTATATCCGTACCATGCCATGTTGCGACATAAGGTATTCCATATTTGCGAGAAATAAGATAACCGAGATAATGGCTTTCAATCTTATGCGTTGCTAAAACATCATAATTGCTTAACAAGTTACACCATTTCCTTGTACGCAAAAGAGGCATGGGGCGATGTAGCAATCTAGAGTTTAGAAAAAAATTTAATAGGCCTACATCTATCCAAAGATTACGAAAAGTCACATCCCCTTTTTGGAATGAGATCTCGTTATTCTTCCAACTATTAAGTCCTACCGCACGCTTAAAAAACTTAAGAAAAAAATAGGATATTAAGGAATGTCTGAGACGAATCATATACAAATCTACATGGAAGTCATCATCCTGCCTTTTCTGCATACGACCCATTTTTTCTCGGACATAATTCATTATACCTTTCGTATTTGAAGGATCTCCAGATGTAATGATTGCAACTTTCATTTCTATCTATTCTAAATCCATACAGATGTCAATCTCTCATGAAGCAGATACTATTAGAAAAGTATATTGACCCTCTAGTCATTTTGGCACAATTATCCTTATATAGTATAATTCCGTAATTCATTTAATAACTTTTCAAAATTATAATGAGCCAATAAAACCTCTCTACCATCGACAGAATTTCCGCCTTTTATTGCTTCGTGTACCGTTGGCGTGTATAGTTTGAAGTCTCCCTGTTTGGTAACATATGCGCTACCCCTGTATGAGCGATAGTCTGTCAAAGGAATATTATACAATCTCATTTCTGTTAAATCCTTGCTAAATTCACCTAACAATTGCCAACACCGATGCGGCTTTCCTCTTTCCACGCATGCTACTATTGAATATAGTCTGCCGTCATGTCTAAAGAGAGACATATGCCAGGGAATCCACTTATCTGTATTAACTTTTATCGCATTCCATTTCTCATTTGCATAAAGGCCATCAATTGAGGATGATTTTATATACTTAAGACCCTCAAATGATTCGCCGTCATTATAGCAGTTTGACCATAATGCCACAAACAAAAATTCTCCTTGATATTTAATCAGACAAGGGGAAACTATTAGCTCAGATGTCTCTTTAAACAATCTTGTTGAAATATACTTAAAACGTCCATCATCCAATATTCCTTCTATCAAATATATCCTAATCTTATACTCGTCTCTTTTTCTATCTGGGGTGAGCTTTGTTCTAAAAATGGATCGATTAAGTATATATATCATATTGTTTTCAACAAACAGATCAGGATCAGAGTTAAATGCTGGAAGGCCATAATAAGCGTCAGGACATTCCATCAATGGACGTGATTGCATTAATTTAAAAGACATCCCGTCACTACTTACATAAATACAAGGGTTCTCATAATATTCACTTCTTATGAGGTTGCCAAAATGACCACAAGTAATTTTCCTAATTACAGCCATAAAATAGACAAACCATAATGGCCGCTTATAATTCGGGTAGGGTGATGTGGTCATAAGCAACCTCTTTTCTACCGGAAAAACGCCTACATGTGTCTGAGACTGAGGATAACCCTCAGGAACAGGTACATGACAAAGCTTTAATTGTCTTTTTGAAAAAAACGCCTTCATCAAAGTCCTATGCTGTTTACAATGTCTTTACAATAATTACTGCTCTTATAAATTGCAATGTCAGACATCTTCTCTCTCTCGGCAGCATATTTGTCATTACCAACTGCGACATCTGTTACATAGTCACAAAGATCTTGCACATTGTAAAGATGGTGTCCCGGCATATAATCTTTTGGATTATCAAACACAAATCCCCTCGCTTTTTTATAGAGGTCAAAATCATCAAGCGCAAAGGCCAAAGGCTTATTCACAACCAAATAATCCACTGCAACAGAAGAGTAATCTGATATCAAGCCGTCAGTTAATGCCAAAAATTCATACATTTGCACATCTACCTCATCAAAATCCTTGTTAGACAATTGAATGACATTAGTCAGACGAGAAAAGTCTATGCCATAATTCTTTTGCGACATGTGTAATTTCACAAGAATTACAACTGAATTATTTCGGCAGATCTCGTCTAAAGTATTCCAATCCTTTTCTGATTTTATCAGAGGAAATTGCACAATTACATTCTCCGCCAACGTACCATCGACGATACTGTTGCGATAGGTTGGCATCCAGACCACCACCTTTTTGCCTATCTTTTTAAAATTATCCATAAACAACTTTGCTTCACCTGTGGGGTGAAGAAGCCAGTCATATCTTGGATAACCTTTTGCAAGGAGATAATCTCTCGTTGTATTCCAACACTTGGATTTTGTTTTAACAAACAAAGGGCCTGGCACAAGAGCTAAATCAAAAAAACGATTGAATTCTAGTTTAGAACCTTCATTATTCTTATACCCACACCCATGCCATAAAGTAATGTACTTCTGACCTTGCAAGCCTTTATGCATAGGTATTTTAAATGCGTGTGACGTAAATACATATTGGGAGGTAAGAAGTATCTTGCATGAGCTCAACTTCAAAAAACCCAATCTAGTGGTAAAGTAGAAAAAATGCACTTTGTTCCCATGGGATATCTTCTGCTCCTTGAAATTATTGCTGACCATGTAATAAATTTTATACTTACCGCCATATCCTTGTGATAGAAGAAAATCACATAATGCTCTTGGATTATCACTATAATCAGGTTTCCCTTGAAAAACAATAGTATAAGGTTTTACAGAACAAAATGCCCTAACAATCCAATAATACAAGACTAATTGAATCTTGACTATAAAAGAAGCTATTCTTGATTTCATCATTTTTATTCCTCTTCTGTTATCTTTTCCACTTCCTTTGTCCTAAGTAGAGATGAGCTAATCCCATCTGTATGTTTCAAATATATCACTTCTGCACCCAAAGGTGAGAGATCTCTTTCTGTCTGCTCCCAGCGTGCATTACCCTTCCAATCACTTCCAATGAAGATTGCCTCGAAATGAATCTTTTCCCACATTTCAGTCTTCTTGAGTGTCTCACATAGGACGACACCATCCACACATTTCAATTCCTTCACGATCTCCATTCTGTCGTTCTCATTCACAACAGGAATTTTATTCTTGTATCTCTGAACAAGAGCATCGGAATTGACCCCGACAATTAGCGTCTCACATCTTTCTTTTGCGTGTCGTAGCAAATTCAAATGTCCAATATGGAACATATCGTATGTTCCTTGTGTATATCCCACTCTGTATTTTTTCATTCTTTTATCGATAATCTGTTTCTGCCCCTGTCATTCTGAGGTGTTTCTGCGGTCTACAAACCACAGAAACAATCATATCGGGAGTATGACAATTATATTTTTTCACTGATTACACATTATTCCTCAATTTTCGCTTTATCCGTTATTTGTCTTAAGTATTCCGCTTTATATTTTTCGGGTATTTCGTCTAATCGCTTCTGACGTACTATGTTTATTCCTTTGACTACAGAATGAGACGGCACATCCTTTGTAACAATTGCACATGCTCCTATAAAAACATCATTACCTACAGTAATTGGTCCAATAACAGAAGCATGCGAACCTAAAATACAATCATTCCCAATCTTAGGATGTCGTCTTGTTCCCTCTCTTTGATCATCACCCTTTATAGCTGCCATTGCGGTAAAATAAGGATATACTTTACAATTATCTCCGATAATGCAAGTTCTTCCAATTCTTATCCCCTCAGGGTGTCGTATCTGAAAATTCTCTCCAATAGCAGCTGAACAAGGCACTGACAATTGATATTTTAATCGTAATTGGTTTTCTATTCGCTTAGCTCTTAAAGTATTCCATTTTCCACCTTTTTTTAGCAATTGACGCATCTGCAGAAATTCTCTCTCTGCCTTCCTGTCAAAGTTGTAAGTGCAAAACAATTCATCTTTCCACCTACTAATTAACGCACGAATATTCATTTCTGATTTATTAATTTGTCTTTTTCTTTAGAAAAGAAGTAATTATATTATTAATATTTCTACTCGCTTCAGGTTTACATACGAGCGTCCACCCCAGATAAATCAAAACGAAGATGGCACTTTTCACTAACCCTTCAACATATAAATGTACATGCCATATCGAGACACTCAAGCAACTTATAATAAAAGCTATTGAGCATACAATAAAAACAGGTGCAATGTCTTTTAGTTGTTTCCACCAGTTGTACCCTACGTATTTAGAGACAAGTCCTATATTTACAGCATAAGAAAACCAAGTGTTCATCACAACCCCAATAAGCAATCCTTTCATACCAGCTATCAAGAGTCCTCCTACCACAAACAAAATTCCAACCAAACGTTTGACAAAAGTCCACACGAACAGTAATTTACTTTTTCCGATAGCCGTAATTGATTGGTGGTTAACAGACTGCATGCAATAAGCCAAACCCGACAAACATAATATCTGAAAGTATGGCACACTACCCACCCAACGCTCAGAATAGAGAAGTACAAATATGGGCTTTGCACATAAAATGAGTATAAAAATAAGCGGGAAAGTTAAATATGACACAGACATCGTAAGTTGCCTTACCATATTTGACAATCTCCTTAAATCATCCTGAACCTCTGCATACAAAGGGAAGGTGACCTGCATCATAATTTGCGAAATACTAGTAGAAGCCAATCTTTCTGTCGAATTTGCCTTTGAGTATAACCCCATTGTAGTAGGATTGTAAAATCTACCAATCAGCAGGCCTTGTATTTCTTTCCCTATTTTATTAATCAAATCTGTCAGAAACATGTAAAACCCAAAACCGAATAAATCATGAAAAGATTTCTTCGAGAAAACGAATGAAGGACGCCACCTTAAATGAAACCAAAAAATTATGGCAGTAAGAGATGCCGTCAAAATATTCTGTACAACCAAAGACCAGACTCCGAACCCTTTATATGCCATTATTATAGTTACAGAGATTGAAATAATTGAGGTTGCGAGTGTAACTATTGATAGCATCTTAAAATTCATACTTTTCCTTAACTGGTTTCGTTGAACGAAGTTAAAGGCATATATAAATAAAATAACCCCTTGAACTCTTAAAACATCACGTAAAAGTGGTATAGTATAAAAATTGGATATCAATGGTGCTGAAAAGTAAAGGACAATATAAAGAACTGTAGCTATGCCAAGATTCCAAAAGAATATAGTTGAATAATCTTCCTGGGATGGCCTTTTTTTCTGGATCAAAGCATCTCCAAAACCACCATCTATAAATGTTTCCGAAACTACCATGAAGATTGTTAGCATACCTATGCAACCATAATCATATGGAGTCAATAAACGTGCTAATATTATTCCAGAGACAAACTGAATTATCATCGCGGAATACTTCTGCATGGCTGTCCACGCCATCCCAGATACGGCTTTCTGTCGAATATTATTTTGTGTCATTATTTAACTAGTATTGTGTAAAATTGATGTATTATCAAAGCTATATCAACCATACCACCATCACATGCAGGAAATGGATGTGTATTATACTCACAATCTATTAAAAGCGAACGTCCCCAACAGTTTCCGATCTTTGTTATAGCGTTATCGATGAAAGGTACAAGGAAAAAAATCCTTGAGGGAAGATGGAAGATGTTACTAATGGAAGATGTTTTTCTTTAGCTTTAATCGTTGAGCTATATCTTCGACAGGATTAAATCAGCTATCTCTTTATTGCACAACTCCTGTGTAGCATCTTTAAGATTATATTCGTATGACTTTTGAATCCATTCTATTTTAGCCTTCTCGTTAAAGGCAAAATTATTTAATGCATCGTAAGGTCCCCATTTTGATCGGGTAGCAGATATCGCGACATCACAGTTTTTTACTTTGAAGTAACGACAATTTGAATCCACTATCTCTTTGGTGTCACCTCCAGGAGCGACGCATACAATTTTCCCCTTGTATACAAATGTCTCAGGTATATCACTCCAAGGATGCGGCGTACTAGAGATAGACTTCCCTGCCGCACGCAGCAACTCCTTCAGCATATTCAACGTGGTAGACTTACCACATCTTGAATGTCCACACAAACCAATTACTATCATATTATTCTTTTCTTTATAAAACAATTATACAATATGACAAGAGAAAGGTGACAGGATACAGGTCTTTGTTATCTACGACCAGGAACCTTATTCTTATGATCTTTTTGCTTTAATTGTTTCTATATAGATTTTTTCACTACATATCTGCTCCACCCTTATTCTAGTGCGTTGATGTTGAAGTGCAAAGGTAAGACTTTTTTTTGAAAAAAGGAAGTCTGAGGGCTGAAGTCTGATATATTTGATGTAAGAAGTAAGATGTAAGAGGGAAGAGGACTCTGATGTCAGAGGTAAGAGGGAAGATGTAAGAGTTCGAATACGCTTATAACACCTGCAACAACTAATCACTTTCCATTCTTTTCTATTTCCTCATTTATCATTAAGATGTAAGAGGGAAGAAGGAAGAGGGAAGAGTTCCCTTCACATTACCAAGTCTCCATTTCTTTATTCTTCACATCATCTTTGCTATCAGCATCTTGATTTAGTTTTTTACACCTTGCCACGAGAATCTTGACCAACTCTTCACAGTCTGTATATATTGATTCATATTGTTTATCGTTCAAGTAGCCATTACGGTGAAGCAAGTCTATCCAATACAATGATTCACGTGCTTCTTTCAATGCTATGAAGCTCTTGGACTTGAAGTCAGCTTTGCTTATCGCATTACATGCCTCTGCGTTGTTAGCACCTATACTCGTACCACTTCTTAGCAACTGGTTGCAGAGGGCTGCAACAGATTGCAAATGAAGTGGGATGGCTGATGTATGATGTATGATGGAAGATGTCTTTTGACCAGGCTTACGTTGTCTCTGTTTCTTTTTATATTTCTCATGCTCCACAGCTGCCTGGCTCAGCAGGTAGTCATTGAGTTTTATGATGCGGTCGCCAAAGGCGAGGCATTTTGCTTGGATTGAGTCGGAAATCTCACTCATGCTTCGTTCGATTGATGTAAGATGGATGATGTGAAAGGAGCCATGTCCCTGACATTTTATTCAACTATTGTGACGAGAAACGTTGGAAATAATGACTACCAATATTATTCTCCATCGCTTTTGAATAATTAAACTTATCAAACAATATCATGTAACAATGGTGCAAGCTAAGGACTGCATCTTGAAGAGCTTGATCGCTCTCCAAATCGGTAACATTCAACCCTAAAGCCTTGCAATCATCACGTGAGATTCTCCTACTATGAGTAAACGTATTCTGATGGTTTAGGAACACATTCAAGAACTGCTGCATATTTATATTCGGATGCATATTCGGCACCCATGTATTTGCTAATTGCTCTGCCCAATGAATGGCATTTTTACATTCAGTAATAAATGTTGGATTCAGTTTTCCAAAAATTACTTGCCATAATTCGCGAGAAGACGGATTTGCGTTTATACCTGCTATAGCATTAGAAAACTCTTCTATTACAGTTTGACAAGCCAAACCACCATATTGAGGATCGATAGGTCCTAAAGCCGATTGCTTACCCATAACAATCTCCTTACACGATATTGCAATCATTGATCCTGCAGACATACATATCTGTGGAATAAAAGCCCTAATATCCGTCCCAAATATGCTCCGTAAATAATTGACTATGCCCTCCATAGCAGCAATATCACCTCCTGGAGTATGAAGGATTAAATCTAATCCAGTTCCTTTCTTTAAATGATATATACACGACATAAATGCATTCTTATCCTGCTCGTTTATCTCTATATTAGGTGCACTGGGCGATTTTAGCCAACCTGAATAATACGTAATCACATTTCTACCAGTTATAGCAGCAATGTCTGTAATATACTTATCCCTCAATTTATTGAGTTCTGTGATATTATCAGAGAACCGCTCTACCTGATTTAGCAGTTCACTCCAATTTGGCATAGTTATTTCATTTTAGATAACGTTTCTGTCTTATAATGAGAATGGTCTACTGCAGAAAAATGCTTAAAATCACATTTACGAAACTCCACCTTTGACACGTCAATTGTCTTTCCTGTGGGATTACCCACAACAAACTGAAAGTTCTCTCTAACTTTCCAATCCGCTTCTTTATTTTCGCTCATAATCTAGTTCTATCATATAAAACCCTATTGTAGCCCCAAAACATTTGCATAGTTATTCTCATCGATAACTGTTGCGTTATCTAGGGATTCAAGATAGTTTTGATAATTAATATGTCTACTCTGCCGAAGTATGTATGAATACTCAAGTTTCTTCATACCTCTATCAGTAATATCTACTATCAACTCACGCATAAAAGTATCATAGAATGAATGTATGTTCTCTAACAATAAGTCCAAATAATGAGGCCTTGTACCTGCATGAACAATTAGGTTTCGCGTGCGATAAAGACGTGTTATATGCCATTTCATTCTTACTTGGAATTTCTTATACGTTGACTTTATATTCTTCACGGAGCCCATTCGATCGTTTAGCTTAAACAAACGATACTGCAAAAGAATATGATTATCTGAAGCCGCAGCTTTAAATATTTGTTCTCTTAGTGACTGATACTTTGGTAGAGCTATTAATGCACACATTTTCTCATCCTCAGTAGTACCTTCTGATATTTGGACAACAATGGAATTATATAGTTTCATTTTCCATAAACGAAAATCCTGTCCAAAAGAACTAGCAAGTTTTAGAAAGTGAGAATGACACAAATAAGGCAACAACACCTCAGAGATCTGCAAGATACGATCTTTACCGGAGTTTGCAGCTTTAGGAATCAGAACCTCAAAGGCCGTAAACAAATTCAAGAATTGATTCTCTTCATGTTCACTCCGCAATGCCGAATCATGCAATCGAACAGACTTAACAAAGCGGAAATAAGAGTCTGTTTCCATTCTGATTTTGGTGATATTTGCATTATAAAGAAGTGCAGCCTTCTGGGGCTTTTCGTCTTTGCATGCTAAAATCTGAGGCATAGGCATCCTTACCTTAAAACAACGACCATCTTTTATTCTCTGAACTAAACAATATTCATCCATATATTTAAATCGTTCTTTATGATGGAAAAACGTATATAGAGAAGTAAAGTGTACTACCTTATCTATAGCATTAGCCATAGCAGCGTATTCATCGTAACCTTCGATTTTCACTAGGATATACTTTGACTCATTTTGTATGTTGTCATAATTGGCAAATGAAGCATCCCACTGAGATGGTACAAATGTGTTGTTGATATCAATGCCAACACTCTGCAATGAATTCTTAATGCAATCATAGAGAGGACTTCCAAACAAGCAAACGGCATACTCTTGTTTATCAAAATCGAACAAAGATAGGAAATTGTCGATGTCATTTATACTCTGTATATTAGTATTTATACTAAAAAAGAATTCCTTTGTCTTTTTGTAGATTGAAGCATTTGGGTATCCCATAAACTTCATCTGTGCCACAAACCGCCGAGACAGATTTTCTATTTTCTTCTTTTGGTTTGTTCCAGCTTTAATTGTGTCCGAAAGGGTTTTCTTAATAAGTTCATTATATTCCTTAACTACACTTTGTGACATAAACATCTCAAGAATTGTTCTAAGCTCATCACGTTCGGTATTGCCGTCAATTTTAGGTAGCAGAAGATCCAACCTACTAGCCTTGCATACTTGGCTCATAATAGAATCTTTTTCTATTTCATTCTTTACCTCCTCAATAACTGGGGGCAAGGCTCCTTTTTTTATGGTCTCTTCTTCAATATCGATAATCGTCTCAACACACTCACGTATTAAAGAAAAAATATTATGAACCGAAGCTTTGAAGGAATCCAGGGTG